>Ga0307374_10001696_pt1 | contig 40279 bp, 35 predicted proteins | sample OX3MG_FD_202532 | JGI IMG/M metagenome (GOLD analysis project Ga0307374, IMG submission 202532) | Soil microbial communities from Risofladan, Vaasa, Finland - OX-3 | ecosystem: Environmental > Terrestrial > Soil > Coastal area > Acid sulfate soil | place: Finland: Risofladan, Vaasa | collected... | reverse complement strand
CTCCTGACACGGTGCGCAGGAAGATCGCGCGGGCCACGACCGATGCCGAGCCCGCGGTGCACGACCCGGTCGGCCCCGGTGTGGCGAACCTGCTCGAGATCCACGCGGCGTTGACCGGGAGCAGCGCCGAGGCCGCGCTGCACGACTTCGAGGGCAAGACCTATGGAGTGCTCAAGGCTGCGGTCGCCGACGCGGTCATCGACGCGCTGGCCCCCATCCAGCACCGCTATGCGGAGCTGCGCGCGGACGAAGCAAACCTGCATCGCGTGCTCGCCGAGTCCGCGGCCCGGGTGCGCGTCGTTGCCGACGCGACCCTGCATCGCGTGCAGGAGGCCGTCGGCCTGCGCTGATCAGGCGGTCGCCGTCTCGATCTCCTCGAGCATGGCGTGGATCTCGGGCCGGGCGAAGTGCGCGCGCGCCGGCTCGAGCAGGTCGATGAGGCGGGCCGCCAGCCCTGCCTTGGCGTCCATGGGATGCAGCGACCCTTCCACGTATGCGGCGGTGACCTCGGCGCGCGTGTCGAAGGTGATGCGCCCGCCGTTCGCCTCGGAGCGCTCGACCACGAAGGGACCGCCGGCGATGCCGAAGACGAGCTTGTCGATCCAGTCGAGGATCGGGTTGAACGTCACCTCGCCGGGCGGACAGAACGCCCGCCGCACCTTGTCCATGATCTGGTCAGGAGTGTCGTGAACGAAGACCGCCGAGCCGGGATCGCTCTTGCTCATCTTCATCGCCGAGAAGACATCGCGAACCGAATCGGCGGGGACCGGCCAGACCGGCGGCCGGCGCAAACCGAGCAGGAGTGGATGATGCAGAGCGACGGGCTTCATCGGCGCGTCGTCGACGCCGCGGACCGCGTGCACGCGCATCTGCAGCGCGACGTCGCGGGCGATCACGTGCGCCTTGCGCTGATCGACACCTGCATGCGCGATCTGGACGCCGAGCGTGAAGATGTCCGCGGCCTGCATCGCCGGGTAGATGAGTTTCGCGAAGTCGATGCTCTCACCCTCCTGCCTGCCGAGGATGCTGATGCTCCGCTGCATGCGCGCAAGGGTGGTGTTCTTGCTGACCTCGATCACCGACGCCCAGTACGTGTCGTCATCGCGATAGAGGTCTGACGCGAGCACGAACGCCACAGCCGCTGGGTCGGCGTCGACGCAGAGGAGGGACGCTCGGAGCGCCTCGGTGAAGTACCCCGTTGCGATGCGCCGGATCAGGTCGCGATCGCCGCCGAGCTTGTCATTGATCCACGTGTGCCAGTCCGCGAGGAGGACGGAGCAGTGCACGCCGGCGGCGGTGAGATCACGGACCTTCGCCATGCTCATGAGCCCGGTGCCGAGATGGGCCTTGCCGGAGATCTCGAAGCCGATGTAGTGGCGGATCGGAATGCCCGCATCCATGAGCGGCGGCAACTCATCCGCGCCGAGCACCTCAGCGGTGTTGCGCTCGACAAGCGCCATACGTTCAGCGGTATTCACGGGCGCTGAGTGTGCCAGACCCGCTCGGGCGGGTGAGGGGTCAGTCGTCGTGCGTGTCGTCGTACGCGACGCGATGCGGCGCGACTTCGTCGAGAAGGTCGGCTTCCCAGTCGAGCAGCGCGTCGTGAAGACGCGCCGTGTTTCGTGCCTGCCAGAGCGCGGGTGGAGCGGGTACCGGAAGCACCCCTTCGAGTTCGGCGAGCTGGCGCCACATTGCTGCCGGCACCTGGCGATCGCGCTGCAGGTTGTGGTGCTCGACGCTGTCGAGCACGCGCTCGAGACGCTGCACGTGCTGAATGCGCAGCCGCCGCCGCGCCTTTTCGTCTTCGGCGCGGGCTTTCGCCGCGTCCATGTCGATGATTGCGCCTTTGAAGCTCATGTCGGTGGTCTCTCGAATCCTTCGCTGTAGAGGTTATCCAGGCTTACATAGAAGTAAACGGACCAGGGTTACGTTCGGATTACGGTCCGGGGGGCCTCAGGGTTCCGGATTCGACATTCCTTCGATCGATTCACCTTCGACGTGGCGGTTGCGCAACCCACCGTGCAGAACCGTCACACCGCCCGGTCCGATGACCTCCCACCGGCCGTCGCGCAGGACCGCCGCCGTGCGCTCGTCGATGCCGACCACCTTGGCGCTGTCGTCGAGGCCCTCCTGGGCCCACGTGACCCACGCATCTCCGAGGACGTCGAAGTGGGGCAGGATCGCGGTTCCGGGGATCAGGCCGAGGGCGTCCACCGAGCGCTCGTCGATCTCGCCGGGCCAGCTCGTCTGGACGAGGCACCACTGGCAGAGCGCCATCGCACCCGCCGATGAGCCCGCGAGCGCCGCCCCGGCGCGCCACGCGCCCGCGATCGCTTTCCAGACCCGGCTGGAGCGAAGGGTTTCGACGACGAACCCGGGATCGCCCCCGGCGATGTACACAAGGCCCGCGCCGGCGGCGTCTTCCGCCACCTGGGGCGAGTCGGCGTCCGCCTTGCTGCGGATGCGAAGCTCGCGGACCTCGAGGCCGATGCCCCGGAACCAGGCACGAGCGGATTCGACGGCTCCCGCCGCGTATTCCTGCGCAGCTGTGGCCACCACATAGGCTGGCCGGCCGGCGCACGCATCACGGAGGATTTCGTCCTGTCGCTCGTTGCCCGGGTGGAACTCGTCGCCTCCGACGAGGGCGAGAGGCCCGTATATCACTACAGGCAGTGTGTACCGTTTCGCCAAAAGAGGCGCCGCGAGTGCTTCCCCCTACACTCTCACCGCGCTCATGTTCGATCCCGAGAAGTACGCCTCAGCAACCGTCGTCTCGCGTCGTGACCCGGCCACTGATCTCTGGATCATCCGGATTCAAGCCGAGACCGAGGTGCCGTATCGCCCCGGTCAATACGTCACCGTGGGTCTCCAGGTGGACGGCAGGATCATCGAGCGACCCTATTCGATCTGCTCGTCACCGACCGAGGACGAGATCGAGCTCTTCATCGAGCGCGTGCCCAACGGTGAGCTCTCGGATCCGCTGTTCGCCCTCGGTGTCGGCGGTGAGCTCATCGTTCGCAAGCGAACCAAGGGCCTCTTCCTGCGTGAAGCGCCGATGCTCGACCAGCCGCATCTGTTCGTTGCCACGGTCACCGGGATCGCGCCGTTCGTCAGCCTCCTGAGAACACTGGCATCTCGCGCACGGGCCGGTGACTGGTCGCCCGTGCCGATCATCACCCTCCAGGGAGCCGCCAGGTCCGAAGAGCTCGGCTACGCCGACGAGCTGTCCGCGCTCGAGCGCGAGTTCGATTGGTTCACGTACATCCCGACGGTCAGCCGTCCCTGGGAGGACCCGGACTGGACGGGTGAGCGCGGCCGGGTCGAGGACGTCGTCCGCAAGCACGCCGATGCCGCTGGCATGCGGCCGGACAACGGCGGCGTGTTCCTCTGCGGTCATCCCGGGATGATCAGCGGCGCACGGGCGATCATGCGCCGCGCGGGTTTCGACGACAAAGCCATCCGTGAAGAGCAGTACTGGCCCGATTGATGCTCGCGTCCATCGACTGGGTGACCATCCACGACAAGGTCGGCTTCTTCATCGCGGTCGCTGCGGCCGTCGGCGCGATCGTGGCGCTGATATCGCTCGTGACCCCCTTCGTCGGGGTGGTGCTCAAGCTCTATCTCCGTCTGCTCCTGCTCGCCGTCGCGATCCAGATCGTCCTCGGCGCCGGGCTCTTCATCGGCGGTCACCGGCCGGTGCACGAGCTTCACTACCTGTACGCAGCCGGGGTCGCGGTGACGCTCGGCATCACGTTCGCGGTGAGCAGGCGCACCCCGTGGCCGGTCTCGAAACTCCCGCTCGTTGCCGGGGCGATCATCGCGACGGTGTTCGCGATCCTGGCGCTCGTCTCCGGCTGATTCGCGGGTTCAGCCCGGGGTCGCGGCCAGCCCCGGCAGCGGATCGAGATCGCGATCGGCCTGCACGACCTCGACGCTGAAGCGTGAGCGCATGCGGATCAGCCCGGCGAGAACCGGTGCCCCGAGCACGGTGACCGCGATCGCGTTGCCGGCGGCACGCACGCTGTCGTACACGAGCGAGGTCGCCATGTAGAAGCGGCCGAACCGGGCGATCGCGCCCGTGAAGGTGAGCCCTGGTTGCCAGCCAAAGCCGGGCGTCCCCCGGTAGAACGTTGTCCAGTCCCACACATCCAGCAGCGCACCGTAGGCGAAGCCGGTGATCGCGCCGACGCAGGCCAGGATCGCGACGTCCTTCCAGCTCACCGCCCCGGTACGCCGAAGGCCGGCGACTCCGGCCAGGAGGCCGACGAACCCGCACCCGATCATCTCGTAGGGCAGCCAGGGCCCGATCCCGCCGGTCGCCACCGCCGACGCAAGAAGCGCGACCGACCCGGCGAGGAACCCGTACGACGGCCCGTACACGTAGCCGGCGGCAAGGATGAGAAAGAAGATGGGACTGAACCCGCCGAGGCCGGTGACGAGCACGAGGCGCAGCGCCGCGTCGATGGAGGCGATGGCCGCGAGCAGTGCGAAGCGGCGCGCGTCGAGCTTGCGCGTGGACGCCTCCACGAACGCGAGCACCGCGACGACGCCGATGCTCAGCGCGACCGCCGCCGCGGCGGGTGGCGAATCCGATGCTGCGAATGGCCACAGGAAGAGTGCAAGACCGGCAACCGAGATGGCGGTGACTCTCATGCAACACCTGCGGCAACGAGCTCGCTCACGACACCGGCGCCGGCGCTGACGACGCGGTCAGCGACCGAGCGTGCAAGGTTCATGTCGTGTGTGGCCAGAACAATCGAGCATCCGGCGGCCCGCATGCGCAGGACGACGCGGCAGAGCGCATCGCGAGAGCCGTCATCCATGCCCCGGGTGGGCTCGTCGAGCAGCGCGATCTGCGGCGACCCGGCCAGCACGGCTGCGATCGCCGCACGCTGACGTTCGCCGCTGCTCAGATCGCGAGGATCGCGGTGAGCGATGTGAGTCAGGCCCAGCTCGTTGATGAGGCCGGCCGCGTCACGCGCCGACCGATCATCACGCCGCACCGTCCACGCGATCTCGGCAGCCACGCTGGCGCGATGGAGGAGCGCCATCGGGTTCTGGGGTAAGAACGCAACCCGCCCCGGCGCTCGCTGGACGGTCCCGGAGATCGGGGTGAGCAACCCGGCGAGCGTGCGCAGCAGCGTCGTCTTCCCGCCGCCGTTCGGCCCCACGAGCGCCACCACCTCACCGCGTCTGCCCTCGAGCGTCACCCCCTCGAGCACGGGAGTGTGCGCGGGGCCGGTCGCCAGGTGGTCGACTCGCCATGCAACCGTTCCTGTCGGCTGAGGGCGCGCGGTCACGACCGGCGGTCGGACGAGCGCTGCAGGCACGACGGCCGGCGCGTCCGTGCTCACCGTCCTGCCGCCGCCGATCGCGATGCGCCGTCCCGGCACCCTGGCGAGCTTCTCGAATCGATGCTCCGCGACCACGATGGCAGTGCCCTGCTTCGCGAGGTCGATGAGCGTCGCCACGAGCGCCGCCGCTCCCTGGTCGTCGAGCTGCGACAGCGGTTCATCGAGCACCACAAGGCGCGGGCGCATGGCGAGGACTCCCGCGATCGCGAGGCGCTGGCGCTCGCCTCCCGACAGAGTCGCCACGGCGCGGCCGCGGAGGTGCGCGATGCCGGCGACTTCGAGCGCCTCACCCACCCGGCGGTGCATCAGTGCGGGCGCAGCGCCGATGTTCTCGAGGCCGAACGCGACATCTCGTTCGACACTTGGGTAGACCGCCTGCAGCTCGGGGTCCTGGAAGACGAATCCGACCTCTGTGGCGAGCACCCGCGTGGGCGTGGTGACCACGTCGCGCCCGCACACCTCCGCGAAGCCTGACACGGTGCCGCCGTGGAAATGGGGGACGAGGCCGTTGAAGACGCGGAGGAGCGACGACTTGCCGCTGCCGGACGCACCGGCGACGAGCGTGATGCCGTCGGGCACGTCGAGATCGACACGATCGAGCGCAGGCTGACCGGCATTCGGATAGCGATACGTGAAGCGCCGCAGCGAGGCGACGGTCATCGCCGCCATACCAGCAGCGGCGCGGCAAGCGCGAGGCAGCTGACGACCCCGGCGATGCTCACCGGGGGGGCGGTCACGTCGGGGAACGGATACCAGTCGCTGATGACTCCGGAGATGCGCAGTGCCACGAAGAACGCCGCGGCCGCGACCGCCGACGCCGCCACGACGATGTCCGCGCGATGCCACACATCCGCCGTGTAGTGGGTTCGCGTCCCGGATCCATAGCCGCGAGCCTCCATTGCCTCGGCCAGCGTGATCGACCCCTCAAGCGCCGTCAGCACGACGGGCACAGCGAGATCCGGCCATTCGCGGACACGCCGCGAGCGCCAGCCACGCATGCGCTGCGCGTCGCGGATCTCCGTTGCGCTCCGGGCGATGCCTGGGATGAGGTTGAGCGCGGTACCGATCGCGGCGCCGGTGCGGGCGAGCGCGGCCGGCAGCGCATCGACGAGCGCGTGCGGCTCGAGGACCAGCGAGAGCGGCGCCGCCGCGAGCACCGCCGCCGCGATGCCGATCCCGGTGGAGAGGCCGAAGAAGGCAGCTTCCAAGGTGAGCCGACCACCGATCACCGGGATGCCCGCCGGCAGCACGAGGAAGGCATGGACCCCGGTGTGGCTTGCCAGTGTGGTGGTCGCGATGGCGATGGCTGCCGCGACGATGAGGGCGACGATCAGGCCCCGGACGGAGATGCCAGGGCGGCGGAGTGCGATCAGGATGTTGAGCGCGCAGAGCAGCACGAGCACGCGGTAGACCGGGTTTCCGGTCGCAAGCGCGATGGTCACGCCCGCCAGTGCCCACGCGCCAAGCGCTCTCGGATTCATTGCCGCCGCCGTCGCAGCCCCTGGATGCCGAGAAGCCCGATCAGCGCGGCGATGGCCAGGATCGCGATCACGAGTGCAGGGCTCAGTCCGCCGCCGGCACCAGTGGTGGAAGCGCCGAGTGTTGCGACAGGGGACGCTGCGGGCGACGACGCTCCGAGCACACCTGAGGCGCTTGCCGACCCAGGGCTTTGTGACGAAGCCGCTGTCGCACCTCCAGCGGGGTCCGGTGTCGCTGATCTGCCCGCCTGGGTTGGTCCAGGCGTCTGCGTTCCGGACGGAGGAGTCGTGCCAGGAGGCGTCGGCGAAGCACTGGCAGTCGGCTGCGGAGTCGGCGTTGGCGTCGGGGTGCTGCTTGGACAGACCCCCCTCGGCGCCACCGGCGGCGGATTCGCTCCGCCGAGTGGGTCATACCTGAAGCCGACGTAATCGCCATCGCTCAGGCTCGTCACCGATACGCCGTGCGCCGCGCTGGTCCATGTCCCGCTCGCGTCGGCGACGAAGAACACCCAGTACGAGCCGGATGACGGCAGGCACGCTGTGTACTGGGCCGGCACATTGTCGATCTGGCACACCGCTTCGCCGATACCGCCGTACAACTGCGTGGCGTACTCGAAGCCGCTGTCCTGCAGCACGGTGAGCGCCAGGATCGTTGTCGACGTGAAGCTGACGCATTGATGTTTCACCGTGGTGTCGTGCTCGATCACGATCCCAACGTGGTTCGCCGCAGCCGCCTCCGCGCAGAGCGGTGTGGCCGGTCCCGTGTGCGTGGCCGCGGATGCCGCGCCGAGCCCGATCGCGAGCAGCGGCACAACGACTGCGATGCGCAGAAGCCTTCGGACCATCGAGGTCCCTGCGCACAGGCGGGCTGATGACACCGTGCGCGCCGACCTCACGGAAGCGTCGCCCCGGCCTTGAAGCACGGCGCGGGCCCGCAGGTCAGGGGAAACGCGGCCCGTTCCAGCGCGGGCGGGACCTGGGCGGTGGTGAAGGGATCGGGGCCGGTGTCGCCGGGGAAGGTGTAGCCGCCGTTGCTGTCCTGGGTGGCGAGCAGGCTGCCGAGCGCGGTGTTGCCCCCCATGGCCCAGTTCGCGGCGACCGGGTTCCGGGCCGCGGCGATCAACGCCTGCAGCACCAGGGCGGTGGAATCGGGATCGGTCCCGGCTCCGGCCTGGTAGGGGAAGCCGCCGTCGCTGTCCTGCTGGGTGTGCAGCCAGGCGAGCGCGGTGGCGTTGCGCCCGCGCCTGCCGGTGGCGTTGAGCGCCATCAGCACCATGGCGGTGGAGTTGGTGTCGCTGGTGTCGAAGTTGGTGCCACCGTTGGGATCGTCCTTGATGAGCAGGAAGTCCCAGCCACCATCGCTGTCCTGGGCGGCGGCGAGGTGATGGATGGCGGCGCTGGGCACGGTCTGGCCGGCGGCGACCAGGGCCTGGACGGCGAGCGACTCGCTGAAGGCCTCGCCGTCACCGTAGACGCCGGTCTTGCCGTGGTAGAGGGCGTTGAGCGCGGTGATCAGATTGACGCCGCCGAAGGAGCTGGGGTTGCGATGGGCGGCGACCACCGCCTGGATGAGCCAGCCGCAGGGGCCGGCGGTGGCACAGGCGGCAGCCGCATGGGCGGCGAGATAGGTCATCACCGAGGGTCCCGAGCCGTGGCGGAGCACGGTGGGGTCGTAGCCGGCGGCGGCGGCGCCGATGGCGTACTGCGCGCTCACCGCAATGGTGCTCGACCCCTCCGGGATCGAGCCGTCCGTGCCCGACTGCTGCGTCTGCAGGTACGCGATCGCGTGAGCCCCCGCAGCCGCTTCAGACGCGAGAGTCACCTTGCCCCCGGCGGCGCTCGTCACCGGGAACGACTCCAGATCCAGCGCGGGCGGGACCTGGGCGGTGGTGAAGGGATCGGGGCCGGTGTCGCCGGGGAAGGTGTAGCCGCCGTTGCTGTCCTGGGTGGCGAGCAGGCTGCCGAGCGCGGTGTTGCCCCCCATGGCCCAGTTCGCGGCGACCGGGTTCCGGGCCGCGGCGATCAACGCCTGCAGCACCAGGGCGGTGGAATCGGGATCGGTCCCGGCTCCGGCCTGGTAGGGGAAGCCGCCGTCGCTGTCCTGCTGGGTGTGCAGCCAGGCGAGCGCGGTGGCGTTGCGCCCGCGCCTGCCGGTGGCGTTGAGCGCCATCAGCACCATGGCGGTGGAGTTGGTGTCGCTGGTGTCGAAGTTGGTGCCACCGTTGGGATCGTCCTTGATGAGCAGGAAGTCCCAGCCACCATCGCTGTCCTGGGCGGCGGCGAGGTGATGGATGGCGGCGCTGGGCACGGTCTGGCCGGCGGCGACCAGGGCCTGGACGGCGAGCGACTCGCTGAAGGCCTCGCCGTCACCGTAGACGCCGGTCTTGCCGTGGTAGAGGGCGTTGAGCGCGGTGATCAGATTGACGCCGCCGAAGGAGCTGGGGTTGCGATGGGCGGCGACCACCGCCTGGATGAGCCAGCCGCAGGGGCCGGCGGTGGCACAGGCGGCAGCCGCATGGGCGGCGAGATAGGTCATCACCGAGGGTCCCGAGCCGTGGCGGAGCACGGTGGGGTCGTAGCCGGCGGCGGCGGCGCCGATGGCGTACTGCGCGCTCACCGCAATGGTGCTCGACCCCTCCGGGATCGAGCCGTCCGTGCCCGACTGCTGCGTCTGCAGGTACGCGATCGCGTGCGATGCAGGGTCCACCTGCGCGACCGCTCGGCTGCTTCCGATCGATGCGGCAATTCCTGCCGCGCCCATACCTGCGGCGGTCGCGAGAGCGACCACTCTGCTGGTTCTGCCCATGTCGGTTCCCCACGCGGCGAGGGACTCCACCCTGCTGGAGTCGTCCTCGCCGCATGAGGCTTCCTCCCGTCTTGCGCGGGGATGGAGGTCGACACTTCGGGTCGGTCTCCTGACTTGCGGATCAACGCCGACGGCGGCCGCCTTCCCGGGATCGCTCCCGGTGGCACGATGGCCGCTGGCTCCCCGCTCACAGTTGCGCGACAGCGCCGGATTCCCACCGGCTTCCCGTCACCCGGAGCGTTATTCAGTTGTCGGCGTCGAGTATGCGCGCCGTCCGCCGGGATTCGTCAAGGGGGCTGTGGGTACACTGGACGCCATGCGCCAAGCCGGCTCACGCGCGGTCGCCGTCATCTCTGTGCACGCGTCGCCGCTGTCGGATCTGGGCAGCGGCGAGAACGGTGGGATGAACCTCGCCATCCGCCGTCTCTGCGAGGGACTGTCGCTTCGCGGCATCCCCACCGACGTGTTCGTGCGCCGGGATGGACCGGGTCCTGATGAGGAGCTCATCGCTCCGCTCAGCAGGCTCGTCCGGTTGCCGGTGGGTCCTCCGGTCTCCCTCCGCAAGGAGGAGGTGACCGAGCTCCTCGACGACTTCACCGCAGCGACCATCCGTCACGCCGCCTCCGAGCGTCGCTCGTACCGAGCCGTCCACGGCCACTACTGGCATGGCGGGCTGGTCGGTCGACAGCTTCGTGATGAGTGGGACGTCGCGTGGGTTCAGTCGTTCCACACGCTCGCGCTCACCAAGGCGCGAGCCGGTCTTCCGCTCGACGCGATCCGTGGCCAGGCAGAGGGTGAGCTCGCGGCCCAGGCCGACCGGCTCGTCGCGGGAAGCGTCGCGGAGGCCAAGGACCTCATCCGCCTCTACCACGCGTCCCGCGATCGGATCTGCGTCGCGCAGCCTGGGGTCGACCTCCGGCTCTTCACACCGCACGACGGCCCCGGCCTGCGCCGGCGCCTGGGACTGAACGCCACGGATCGCGTCGCGCTGTTCGCGGGCCGTCTCGAGCCTTTGAAGGGCGCGCAGATCCTTCTCGACGCCGCGGCCCGGCTCCGTAGCCGCGACGCGTTCGACGACCTCGCGGTCGTCATCGCCGGCGACGACAGCGGCGACGGCGCGCCGGACGACCGCGGCAGCGAGCGCCGCCGTCTCGAGCGCCATGCGGCACGGATCGGGCTTGAAGATCACGTTCGCTTCGTCGGCGCCGTCCGGCACGAGCAGCTTGCCGACTACTACGCGATGGCGGACGTCTGCGTCGTGCCGTCGCTCACCGAGAGCTTCGGTTTGGTCGCGCTCGAGGCGCAGGCGCTCGGCACTCCGGTCATCGCGGCCGCTGTCGGCGGTCTTCGTGAGATCGTCGAGGACGGCGTGACGGGCCTCCTCGTCGAGGGCCACGATCCGTCCGACTACGCGCTCGCCATGGCCGACGTGCTCGGGGATCCGGTACGCAAGGCGGAGATGGGTGACGAGGCACGCCGCCGAGCCGGCCGTTTCACATGGCAGCGTGCGGTCGACCGCCTCGCGGCGATCTACGACAGGCTCAGCGCGGAGGGACAGCCCTCAGGGAGCCCGTGTGGCTACGACGACGAGGATGCAGTCGCCCTCATGAGCGTCGCGGCCGGCTGACTCACTCGGCCGGTTGCGCGGCCCCGGCGGCTGCGTCGAGCTCGCGAGCCCGCTGCGCACGCAGCGTGCCGTCACGTCCTTCCCGGAGGATTCGCACCGCGGGACCGGGAAGCTCGCCGCCCTCGAGAGCGAGGTCGACCGCCATCACGACGGAGTCGTCGACGAGATGGCTCGGGTACAGGCACTCGGTGAACATCTCCGCCTCGTCGATGGTTCGCTCCGCCCACACCGCGGGCAGTGCGTCGAGATAGCGCTTGACGTAGGGGCGCAGCAGCTCCGGTTCGGGGCCGTGCGACATCATCCCGCCGACGCCGACGGAGCCGATGTAGAAACCGCGAAGGATCGCCGCCATGGACGCCACGGAGAGCTCACCGTCCGTCGCACCTTTCCAGGCCTTCGGCATGGGCTTCGTCGGGTCGGCGACGCGCTGCCAGGCCTCTTCCTTCGCGGCCGCCGTGGGGCGCGCCGCGAGGCAGGCCGTGCCGCGCCGGCGTCCGATATCGGAGGGGTCGGCGGCCATCGTGGTGTGGATCAGCTCCACGTCCGCGTGACCTTCCTCGGCGAGCTGGCCCACGATCAACCAGCGCAGGTCGGTGTCGAGCGGCATGCCGGGGATGGCGTCGCCGCCGTTGAGCATCGCCGCAACCTTCTCCAGTGACGCCTCGGACGCCGCGGTCGCGATCAGGATCCTGGCCCAGATGAGCCGCAGGTCGGCAGCGAGGTCGGGGCTGTTGACCTGCTCGACGGCGACGAGGTGGAGGCGCTCCCGAGCGGCCCTCCTGTTCGCCGGATCGCCGTAGAGATCGATCGCGGCGCGCGCCTGGCTGGTCACGCGCTCGACGAGCAGCGCGTCCTTCTCCGTGGGCGCATGTCGCGCGACGAGTTCAACAAACTCACGAGCCGGCATCTCGGCGTCGCGCGTGAGGTCCCACAACGCCGCCCAGCAGAGCGCGCGCGACAGCGGGTCCGCAATACGCGACATGTCGGCTTTGAGCGTTGCCAGCGAATGATCGTCGAAGCGGAGCTTGGCGAAGGTGAGATCGCCGTCGTTGAGCAACACGAAGTCGCAGACGCGTTCACCGACCAGCTCGTTGATCGGTGTCAGCCCTCCGGTGAGATCCGTCTCGACCCGTCGACGCAGGCGGATGACGCCCTTGGCATCACGGTCGTACAGCCCGACACCGGCGCGATGCGCGCGCAGCGTGGGATGTGCCGGGATCGCCGACTGTTCGATCGCGAAGGAGGTGTACCGGCCGTTCGCCTCCGTGAGCCTGACATGGAATGTGTTGAGCCCCGTCGTCTGGAGCCAGTCCTGACCCCACCTCGTGAGGTCTCGGCCCGACGCGCGCCGCAGGCAGTCGAGGAATTCCTGCAGGTCGGCGTTGCCCCACCGGTATCGCTTGAAGTAGTCCTGAACACCGCGTTTGAACGCGTCATCGCCGACCCACGCGACGAGCTGGCGCATCACGGACGCGCCCTTGTGATACGTGATGCCGTCGAAGTTCTGCCGCACCGAGACGGTGTCGGGCACGTGGTCCGCGATGCGGTGCGTCGTCACGAGCTGATCCTGGCGCGCCGCAATGGATTTCACGCTGTTCGCAAAATCCACCCATGCGTTGGTGAACCGTGTCGATTTCTCGAGCGCAAGGTTCGCCATGTACGTCGCGAACGTCTCGTTGAGCCAGAGGTCCCCCCACCAGCGCATCGTCGTCACGTCGCCGAATCCGTGCACGTGTGCCATCTCGTGGAGGATGGTCTCGGCGCGACGCTGGAGCTGGGCCTCGCTGGCCTGCCCGCGATGGATGTACGCCTCGTTGAACGTCACGCACCCCGGGTTCTCCATCGCACCCATGTTGAATTCGGGCACGAAGAGCTGGTTGTACTCGTCGAACGGGTACGTGAGGCCGAAGTACATCTCGAAGAAATCGAGGCCGGCGGCCGTGATCTGGAAGATCTCGTCAGCCTGCAGGTCCATCCACGAGGCGAGGGACTCGCGGCACCAGAGCCCCATCGGGATGTCGCGGTGCTTGCGCTCCACGATGTGGTACTTGCCGGCGACCACCGCGATCAGGTAGGGCGGCAGCGGCGGCGTCGTCTTGAAGTGCCAGACCTTCGCATCGCCCCGGACCTCGGTGCGGGTGACCGACCCGTTGCCGCAGACCCGCCATTCCTTGGGCGCCGTGACGGTCATCGTCACCCCGGCCTTGAGGTCGGGCTGGTCGAAGCACGCCAGCACCTTGTGCGCATCGAACGGCTCGAAGTGGGTGTACACGTAGACCTCGCCGTCGACCGGGTCGCGCAGGCGATGGAGTCCCACGCCCGTGTGCTGGTACTCACACTGCGCGGTCACCGAGAGGCGGTTGGATCCGGCACGGAGACCCCGGAGCCAGAGCAGGGTGCCGTCGAACCCGTGCTGCGTCGCGGTGAGTCGCTTGCCGTTGAGCGTGCACTCGTCGATCGAGCGCGCTGCGATGTTGATGAAGGTCTCCGAGCCCTCGTGCGCGGCATCGAACACCACGGTGGTGGCGCTCAGGAACGTCTCGGCATCGGGGTTGTCGCTGAGCACGAGCGACACCTCATACGAGAGGTTGGAGAGCAGTGCGGCCCGGGCGCGGGCGTCCGTCTCGGTGAGATTGTCCTGGAGGGGCGCCTTGTCGAGAGTGGTCGCAGTCACCAGCCGAAGCGTACTAGAACGTGACGCCGTGCCCACGCGCATTCGCAGCTTTTCGAAAGCGCCGCCGCAGGGTTCATCGGCGCTGCCCCAGGACGGTCCCGGTGATGCGCCGCATCAGGAATCTGGGCGTGACCCTCGGGCCCTGAGCCATGGTCGCGTTGAGGATCCCGGGGACGCACACCGTGGAGCCGCGGTCGAACGCCTTCAGGGCCACGCTCACGCAGCGGTCGGGATCCATGATCATCGGAGCGGCGAGGCGCATGTGGTCCTGGGTCCCGGCGATCGAGTCGAACTCCGTCCGGACCGGACCGGGACAGAGCGCCATCACTCGGACCCCTGAGCCACGGACCTCCTCGGCAATCGCCTCGGTGAACGACAGGACGAACGCTTTCGTCGCCGCATAGGTGGCCATGTAGGGAATCGGCTGGAACGAGGACGTGCTCGCGAGGTTGATGATCCCTCCGGTCCCCGCCGCGATCAGCCCGGGGAGGACAGCGGCTGTGAGCTGCTGGACGGTCAGCACGTTCACCTCCACCTCAGATCGCTCGCGGGCAGCATCGAGGTCCGCCAGAGCGCCGCGGGTGGCGAACCCGGCGTTGTTCACGAGAATCCAGGGTGACCGCTGGCGGAGGAGGGACGCGATCGCCTTCCTGCCGGTCTGCGTGGCCAGGTCGGCAGGCACGACGTCCACGGTCACCGGGTGCGATGCGAGGATCTCCGCTTTCACGGCTTCGAGGCGATCGACGCGGCGGGCGACGATGGTGACGTCGTGACCGCGGGCCGCCAGGCGCCGCGCGAATTCGGCGCCGAGACCGGATGACGCCCCGGTGACCAGGGCCGGGATCGAGGGTGGCAGGGCTCTGGCGATGGGCTCACCTCCTGAGGGGAACGGCGGCGACACATTCAGCGTATGCGAGGGGACCACCTCGCCTGTCGAGGACCGTTTGTTACGATCGGCCGCGATGCTGTCGGACTACGCGCCGATCCTCTTCTTCTTCGGTATCTGCGCGGCGTTTGCTGTCTTTGCACAGCTGCTCAACGCGGTGCTCGGTCCGAAGCGACCGTCGCCAACCAAAGACCTCCCGTACGAGTCGGGGATGGTGCCGCGCGAGAGTGCGAGGCGGCGGTTCTCGGTCAGCTTCTACGTGACCGCCATGCTCTTCATCATCTTCGACGTTGAATCGATCTTCCTCTTCCCCTGGGCCACGATCGTCCGCCAGTTGAAGGTCTTCGGCATCGTCGAGATGGGCGTGTTCATCGCCACCCTGCTCGTCGGACTCCTCTATGTATGGCGCAAGGGAGCGCTGCGGTGGGACTGAGCAACGAGTTGAGTATTCCGAGCCCGGCATCCGGCCGGATGCTGCTCGCCGACGCGGATGCGGGCACCATCGTGCTGCCGCGCACCGGCGCAGCGGAGCGAACGGCCGTGCAGAGCGGCATCGTCACGACGACGTTCGGCAAGCTCATCCAGTGGGGGAGATACAGCTCCCTGTGGCCGGCGCTGTTCGGCCTCGCGTGCTGCGCGATCGAGATGATGAGCTCCACGGCCTCGCGCTACGACATGTCCCGCTTCGGCGCCGAGGTCTTCCGCGCGTCGCCGCGCCAGGCGGATCTGATGATCGTCGCCGGGCGCGTCTCGCAGAAGATGGCGCCGGTACTTCGCCACATCTATGACCAGATGCCGGAGCCCAAGTGGGTGATCAGCATGGGCGCTTGCGCATCGAGCGGTGGGATGTTCAACAACTACGCGATCGTTCAGGGCGTGGACAAGGTCGTGCCCGTCGACATCTACATCCCTGGTTGTCCGCCGCGGCCGGAGGGCTTGATCGACGCGGTCATGAAGTTGCAGAAGAAGATCGCCGGGGAACTCCCCGGCACGCTGCTCGGGTAACGCGATGACCGCCGTGGGATCGCCCATGAGCGGCGCACGTGCAGCGGACCTCCTCGAGCGGGAGCTTCCGGCTGCGGTGCGCCGGCGCGAGACAGGGTTTGGCGAGGAGACCGTCTGGGTTGGTCGCGAGGATCTCGTGGCGGCCTGCACGCTCCTCCGGGATCACCCCGACGCCGCCTACACGACGCCGATCCTCGTCACCGCGGTGGACTGGCCCGACCGCGAACCCGAACAACCGAGATTCGACGTCGTCTACATGCTGCGCTCGCTCGAGTACAACGACACATGCCGCCTCATCGTGCAGGTCACCGAGGACGACCCGAACGTTCCCAGCCTCGAACTCGTCTTCGCCGGGATGGACTGGCACGAGCGTGAGTGCTACGACCTCCTCGGCATCAACTTCACCGGCCACCACGATCTGAAGCGAATCCTGCTCCCGACGGACTGGGACGGTCATCCGCTGCGCAAGGACTACGCATCGTTCGGTGAGCCGATCGCATTCACGCACAACCTGGAGTGGGCACTCCCGGCGCAGGAGCGGCCGCGCGACATGCCGGGGGCATCGCGATGACTGCGCTGCCGCCGCCGGGCACGCCCACAGCGGACCTCGACCCGCTCTCCGAGCAGTACGAGGCGAGCCGCGAGCGGCTGGGCATCGAGCGCGGTCTCGACTCCATCGATCTCGTCGAGATCGGCGACAGCACGATGGAGTTGAACATGGGGCCGATGCACCCGTCGACCCACGGGGTGCTCCGCCTCGTGCTCAATCTCGATGGCGAGGTCGTGCGCGAATGCCGCCCCGACATCGGGTACCTGCACACCGGCTTCGAGAAGGACTTCGAGCGCCACACATATCAGCAGTGCATCCCCTACACGGACCGCATGGACTACCTCGCGCCACTCTTCAACAACCTCGGGTTCGCGCTTGCGGTGGAGCGCCTGCTCGGCATCGAGGTGCCGCCGCGCGGGCAGTACCTGCGCGTGATCATGTGCGAGCTCTGCAGGGTCGCGAGCCACCTGCTGTGGTACGGCACGGGCGGTCTCGATCTCGGCGCGACGTCGGCGTTCATGTACGCGTGGCGCGACCGAGAGAAGCTCCTCGACATCAACGAGCTCGTGAGCGGCGTGCGCATGCACACGTCGTTCATTCGGGTCGGCGGCCTCATGGCGGACGTTCCTGACGAGTTCTACGCGCTCGTTGGCGAGGTCATCAAGACATTCCCGAAGCTCATCGACGAGCACGAGCTGTTGATCACGCGCAACCCGATCTTCCGTCAGCGCACGATCGGGCTCGGCACGCTCAACGCCGCGGACGCGATGGCGTACGGCGCGACCGGTCCGGTGCTCCGAGGAAGTGGCGTCCCCTACGACCTGCGCAAGGCGGCGCCGTACAGCTCGTACGACCACTTCGACTTCGACGTTCCAGTCGGGCGCACCGGCGATGTGTACGACCGCTACCTGGTGCGCATGCAGGAGATGCGCGAGTCGCTGAAGATCATCGAGCAGGCCTTCGCGAATCTTCCCGATGGCCCGGTCAACACCAGCGACCGGCGCGTCGCGCTGCCGCCGCGCAACGAGCTGAACACGAGCATGGAGTCGCTGATCCATCACTTCAAGCTCGTCACCGAGGGCATGCGCGTCCCGGCCGGCCAGGTGTACCAGGCGGTCGAATCGCCGCGCGGCGAGCTCGGCTTCTACCTGGTGAGCGACGGCAGCACCCGGCCCTACCGGTGCAAGGTGCGGGCCCCTTCCTTCAGCAACCTCAGCGCGCTCCCGTACATGGTCCGCGGCGAGCTGATCGCCGACGTCGTCGCCGTCATCGGGTCCATCGACATCACCCTCGGAGACGTCGACCGATGACCCACCCCACGAAATCCGCACCCGCCAATCGCGATGTCGCGGGGTCCCCCTCGTGACGCTGCAGGCGGCGACGCGGACTGTGATCGAGCAGGCCCGCGACCGTTACCCGCGCCCGCGCAGCGCCATCCTTCCGGCGCTGTGGGCGGTGCAGCACGAGTTGGGGGAGATCACCCCTGAGGCGATGAGCGAGGTGGCCGGGATCCTGAAGGTCGCACCCAGCGAGGTCGAGGCGGTCTCGACCTTCTACTCCATGTACTTCCAGCACCCGCACGGACGCCACGAGGTCATCGTGTGCATCAACGTCTCCTGCGCGCTGCGCGGGGCCGACGAGATCGTGGATCACCTCGAGACCTCGCTTGGCTGCGCGTCCGGCGAGACCACCACCGACGGGGAGTTCACGTGGTCGAGCACGGTCGAGTGCCTCGGTGGGTGCGGCGGTGCGCCCACCATGCAGGTGGATCACCATTTCGTCGAGAACCTCACGCCTGATCGGGTGGACGCTGTGCTCGGCGGGCTGCGCGGTAGCGGCGGACCGTCGGGGGGTTCCTCACACAACGCGGGTCCTGTCGTCGCGGGGACCCCTCCCCGTCGCGCCCCTGGAGGCGCGCCGGCGCGTCCCCCCGCGGCGCCACCCGCTGCCGGTGTGGAACCGACGGTCGGGCCTTCCGAAGCTCCGCCGATCGTCGCGTCTCCCGATCAGGTGGGGTCGACGAAACGGGCTGCACGCCGGTCGGCACCTCTCGCGGGGGATGTTCCGCCTGCGGGCTCGGATTCGCCTGGCGGGGGGGCGCCGGATTCCTCGACTGAGGATGCTGTGCCGTTGACCTCGCCGAAGGAGCCGGATCCGGCGGCGACGACGGCGCCGCAGCCGAAGGCCCGGGGTCGACGGCCGAGCAAGGGCGCTCAGTAGGATGCAGCACCCAATGGCATGCGGATGCGCGGAGAGCGAGCGCTGATGGGCGAGTACAAGCTCCTGACCAAGGACTTCGGGGCCGACGCGCTCCAGACGCTGAAGGGATACGAGAAGACCGGCGGGTACCAGGGGCTCCGCGACGCGTTCAAGAAGTTCACCCCGGAGACGCTCGTGGCCGAGGTGAAGACCAGCAACATCCGTGGGCGGGGAGGGGCGGGTTTCCCGACCGGGATGAAGTGGTCGTTCCTCCCCAAGGACGTGTTCCCTCGCTACCTGTGCTGCAACGCCGACGAGTCCGAGCCCGGGTGCTTCAAGGACCGCTATCTCATCGACGAGAGCCCGCATCAACTCATCGAGGGGCTGTTGATCGCTTCGTACGCGCTGCAGGTGAACACGTCGTTCATCTACATACGCGGCGAGTATCACGATCAGCGACTCCTCCTCGAGCGCGCCGTCGAAGAGGCACGGGCCGCTGGCTACATCGGTACGAACATTCTCGGCAGCGGCTTCGACTGCGACGTCATCGTGCACGGCGGCGCCGGCGCGTACATCTGCGGAGAGGAGACTGCGCTCATCGAGTCGCTCGAAGGTCTCCGCGGACAGCCGCGGCTGAAGCCGCCGTTCCCGGCGATCAAGGGTCTGTACGGTCAGCCGACGGTCGTCAACAACGTCGAGACTCTGTGCAACATGCCGCACATCGTCACGCGCGGCGGTGAGTGGTTCAAGTCGCTCGGGACCGAGAAGAGCACCGGCACACGCGTGTTCTGCTGCAGCGGTCACATCAACCGACCCGGGAACTACGAGATGCTGCTCGGCACTCCCATCCGTGAGCTGCTCGAGGAGGAGTGCGGCGGCATGTGGAAGGGGCGCTCGCTCAAAGCGTTTCAACCAGGCGGGGGATCGATGCAGGTGCTCCTGCCGCAGCACCTCGACCTGCCGCTCGACATGAACGAGGTGCAGGCGGCGGGGTCGTCACTCGGCGCCGGCGCGATGATCTTCATGGACGAGACCACGTGCCTCGTGGACGTCTCGATGCGGCTCGTCGACTTCTACCGCCATGAATCGTGTGGCAAATGCGTGCCGTGCCGCGAGGGCACCTACTTCGAGTCGGAACTGATGCATCGCCTCGAGGCGGGGCTCGCCGCGCCGGCCGAGCTGGCCAGCCTCGCCGACATCTGCTCGAACATGGACGGCCGCTGCTTCTGCCCCCTCGGCGACACCGCAACGTGGTTCGTCATGTCCGCGTACAAGGCCTTCCGCGAAGAGTTCGAAGCGCACTGCGGTGCCGGTCGGTGCCCGGTGAGGGCGCGGGCTGCGGCGCTGGTGGCGTGACCACGGTGGCGGACACGGCGAGCACCGCGCCCGAGCAGCCGGACGACGGCCGCGTCGGTATCAGCATCGACGGCCGCGAAACCCGCGTGCCCAAAGGGACGTTGGTGCTCGATGCGGCGTCCGAGCTGGGCATCCACATCCCCATCTACTGCGCGCATCCGAAGATGGAACCGGTTGCGGTCTGTCGCATGTGCCTCGTCAACATCGAGAAGTTCCCCAAGCCGCAGCCGGCATGCGCGACCGTCGCCAACGAGGGAATGGTGGTGCGTACCAACCTTCCCGAGGTCACGAAGCTCCGTGAGGGGATGCTCGAGTTCCTGCTCCTCAACCATCCGCTGGACTGCCCTGTGTGCGATCGCGGTGGCGAGTGCGACCTCCAGGACTTCACATTTCGCTACGGACCGGGCATCTCGCGGTTTCCGATCACCGAGAAGGTGCACTTCAAGAAGGCAGTGCCGCTCTCGCAGCACATCGAGCTCGATCAGGAGCGCTGCATCCTCTGCTGGCGTTGCGTCCGCTACTACGACGAGATCACCGGCGAGAAGGAGATCGTGCTGCAGCAGCGCGGGGTCGACACGCTGATCTCGACCTTCAACGATCAGCAGCTGGAGTCCAAATTTCAAGGCAATCTTCCCGAGGTCTGCCCGGTCGGCGCCCTGACCCACCGTGAGTATCGCTTCGTCTCACGTCCGTGGGATCTGCAGCGCACCGCGAGCGTCTGTCCGGAGTGCTCGTACGGCTGCAACATCAACGTCGACAGCCGCGACTTCGAGGTGCGCCGCTTCGCGTCGCGTGACAACCCGCAGGTCGACGACATGTGGCTGTGCGACCGGGGTCGCTACAGCTTCCCGAAGTGGAACACCTCGGAGCGGATCCGCCGGCCGATCCTCACCACCGACAACGAGTCGCGCGACGTTTCGGTGCTCGAGGCCGTCAACCAGTCGGCGCGCAGGTTGCGCGAGATCGCCGACGAGTACGGAACGGAGTCGATCGGTGTGCTCGGCTCCGCGTCCAGCACCAACGAGGAGCTGTTCCTGCTCGAACGGCTCGCCCGGCAGGTGATCGGGACGCCCCACATCGACCATCAGCTCGAGTCATTCGACGATCTCTCCGCGAGCGAGCACGAACTCGGCATCGCGGAGATCGAGGACTGCGACGTCGTTGTGGTCCTCGGCGCCGAGCCCGAGGAGCAGGCTCCGGTGCTCACGCTCCGGCTGTACAAGGCGGAGCGGAAGCACGGTGCCAGGATCCTGCGGCTCGCGAGCGATGTGGCCGTTGCCGACGCCGTGGCGGCAGCGAAGGGCGGAACGCATGTCGGTCTCATCGCCGATGAGACGAATCGCGTGCATGCCGCGGCGGTCGCCGCCGGGCTCGGCACGGTGCGTCGACTCACGATCACCCGTGGCGTCAACGGGCGCGGCGCGAAGGATCTCGGGTTGTTGCCGAACTCAGGCCCGGGCTACGCAGCGGTGGCCAGGGCGGGCAAGAACGGCCGGCAGATCCTCGAAGGTCTCGCATCCGGCGAGATGCGCGGCCTGCTCATGCTTGGTCCGAACCCGGCGCTCGAGGCCGAGGCCGACCTGCTCGAGCGCGCGTTGCGCAAGGCGGCCTGTGTCATCGCCATCGACACCCGGCCCGGGATCGTGTCCCGTGCGGCGACGGTTGTCATCCCCGGGCACGCCATCTTCGAGAAGGCGGGCAGCATGACCAACGTCGAGGGCCGCGTGCAGCGGATCCGCACCGCACTGCCGCCCGCAAGCTCCATTCCTGTGGAGACGCGCATCCTCACCAGCATCGCGGCCGAGATGGGCGCGGAGGGATGGGGCAGGGGCGACCCGCTCGAGGTGAATCGCATGCTGCGCGGTGAGCTCGCCGCATATGCGTCTGCGGGAAACGGTGGACGGGCGCTCTTCGGCGCCGAGGTTGTGGCGTGATCGGGCCCGATGATCTCTGGTGGGTGCTGCTCATCAAGTGCGGGGTCCTGGTCGTCTTCCTCCTCACCGCATTCGCGTATCTGACGCTCGCTGAGCGCAAGATCTCGGCACGCATCCAGCTCCGGTACGGCCCGAACCGGGTCGGCCCGTTCGGCCTGCTGCAACCCGCGGCCGACGGGCTGAAGCTCTTCTTCAAGGAGAACGTCGCGCCAGCCGAGCGGGACAAGCTCCTCTACCTCGTCGGACCGAGCCTCGCGGGCGGTGCGGCGCTGCTTGCGTATGCGGTGATCCCGTGGGGGACCAACAACTGGTTCGGGCGCGAGTTCCACTGGGACATCGCCCACATCAATGTCGGGCTGCTGTTCATCCTCGGGATCACGTCGCTCGGGGTGTACTCGCTCTTCCTCGGTGGGTTTGCGTCGAACAGCAAGTACTCGCTGCTCGGTGGGCTGCGCTCCTCCGCGCAGCTCATCTCCTACGAGATGGCGGTGTCGTTCGCGCTGATCGGCGTGGTGATCCTGTCCGGCTCGCTGGATCTCGAGAACATCGTCGGGTCCCAGCACGGCCTCTGGTTCGTCGTGCTGCAGCCGCTCGCCTTCATCCTCTATTTCACGGCCGCGTTCGCGGAGACGAACCGGCTGCCGTTCGACCTGCCCGAAGCGGAGACCGAGCTGATCGCCGGCTATCACACCGAATACTCGGCGATGCGCTTCGGCCTGTACTTCCTCGGCGAGTACATCAACATGGTCACGGTCTGCTCGATCGCGACCGCGCTCTTCCTGGGGGGCTGGCTCCCGCTGCTTCCGTGGCATCCGTTCGACTGGATCCCCGGACCGATCTGGTTCCTGGGCAAGATGGGGGTGCTGCTCTTCGTGATGATCTGGGTGCGCTGGACGCTCCCCAGGCTGCGCTACGACAGGCTCATGAACTTCGGCTGGAAGGTGCTGCTCCCACTTGGGCTCATCAACATCGTTGTCACCGGCGCGATCGTCGCGCTTCGGGCGTGAGCGTGAAGGCGATGCGCTCGTGATCAAAGAACTCGTGCAGGGCTTGACGTTCACCCTGAAGAAGATGGGCACGAAACCGATCACGGTCCAGTACCCCGAGGAGCAGAAACCCGTTTCGCCACGCCATCGTGGCCGCCACATCCTGCACCGGTACGACAACGGGCTCGAGCGTTGCATCGGCTGCGAGCTCTGCGCGGCGGCGTGTCCCGTCGGGTGCATCTACGTCCTTGCGGCGGAGAACGACCCGTCGCACCCGGTCTCGCCCGGGGAACGCTACGCGGAGCGGTACGAGATCAACCTCATGCGCTGCATCTACTGCGGCTACTGCGCCGAGGCGTGTCCCACCGAGGCGATCACCCTTGGTCCGCGCTTCGAGCTGGCCGAGTACCGCCGCGAACGCACGGTCGTGACCAAGGCAGAGCTGCTCGAGTCGTGGCCGGGACTCGCGCGCCGTCCGGTGAGCTCAGTCGGTGCGGGCGCCGATCAGACCGGACGAGAGGAGATGCAACCGGGTGTGAGGCCGCGCGTCGCATGGGGCGCTGAGGAGCTGAAGCTGGACCACGAGACAGCACCGCTTCCGGGCGAGCTCGGCGTGCCGGTGGATGTGCCCACGGTCATCGAGCCCGGTGCGGGGAAGAAGCAGCAGCGATGACGGTCATCTTCGCGGTCGTCATCGCGCTCGCCGCCGTCAGCGCACTCGGCGTGGTGTTCTCGCGTCGAACGATCTACTCCGCCCTGAGCCTCGTCGTCACGGTGGCGATGCTCGCGGTGATCTTCCTGCTGCTCAACGCGCAGTTCCTCTTCGCGGCGCAACTCATCGTCTACGCCGGCGCGGTGATGGTGCTGTTCGTGTTCATCGTCGCGCTGCTCAGCCCCGAAGCCGAGGACCGTCCCATCCTCGACATTCGAGCGGTGATCGGCGGCCTGGGTGTCGTGGTGGTCACCGTCCTCGTCTTCATCGAGGCACGCAACGGGATCACGTACAGCACGCAGGGGTTCCACGCGATCGGGGTGGGCACCGCGAACGACCCGTACCACACGTTCTCGTTTCCGCCGAATGCGACGGACAATGCGGGCAACGTCCAGACCGTGGCGGGCCAGCTCTTCACGAACTACCTGCTGCCGTTCGAGATCACGTCGATGCTGCTGCTCGTGGCGGCGATCGGCGCCGTCTACCTGACGAGGCGCTCGAGCCCGTGATCGGCGAAGCGACGTGCTGAATCCGAACCTCTTCCCGTTCCTGCTCGGGCTGGCGGCGTTTCTCTTCACCGTCGGCGCCGCCGGGGTGCTGATCCGGCGCAACCCCATCGTCGTGTTCATGTGCATCGAGCTGATGCTCAACGCCGCGAATGTGGCGCTGGTCGCCTATGGGCGTTTCCTCAACAGCGAGGAGGGCCAGATCTTCGCGTTCATGGTCATCGTCGTCGCCGCGGCCGAGGTCGTGGTCGGGCTGGCGCTGATCACGCAGATCTTCCGCCTCGGCCGCGAGCTCGACGTCGATGACCTCAGCGAGATGAAAGAGTGAACGTCGGCACCGCGTCGACGCTCGTCGTCCTCGTCCTGCTGTTCCCGCTCATCGGATCCGCGCTCAACGGGTTCCTCGGGCCTGTGCTCGGCCGCCGGTTCGTCAACATCGTCGGGACGGTCTCGATCTTCGCCGCGTTCGTCACCGCGTGCTTCGTGCTCGCCAGTGTCATCGGCGCGCCGGCTGGGCATGCCTCGATCACCATACGGCTCTGGCAGTGGATCAACCTCGGGGGTGGGACGAACCTCTCCGTCGGGATGGACTTCACGCTCGATGCGCTGAGCGCGCTGATGCTGATGGTCATCACCGGCGTCGGATTCCTCATCCACGTCTACAGCGTCGGCTACATGGAGCACGACCCCGGCATCGCGCGGTTCTTCAGCTATATGAACTTCTTCATCTTCTCGATGTTGACGTTGGTGCTGGCCGCTGACCTCGTCATCCTCATCGTCGGCTGGGCGCTCGTGGCTCTCAGCAGCTACCTGCTCATCGGGTTCTGGCACGATCGCCCGAGCGCGGTGATCGCGGCCCGCAAGGCGTTCATCACCCAGGTGATCGGTGACATCGCGCTCGTCATCGCGGCGTTCCTCATCGTCCTCAACACGCACACGCTGAGCCTGCCCAACATCTTCGCGCGCACCCAGGTGTTCCCGGCGGGCGGACTGCTCATCACCGGCATCTGCGCGCTGCTCGCCATCGGCGCCTTCGCGAAGAGCGCGCAGTTCCCGTTGCACACGTGGCTGCCCGACGCGATGGAGGGCCCGACCCCGGTGTCCGCGCTCATCCATGCAGCGACGATGGTCACCGCGGGCGTGTACCTGATCGCACGCTTCCATGTGCTCTTCAACCTCGCCCCGGTCGCCGAGGGAATGGTTGCCTGCGTCGGCATGGGTACCGCGGTGATGGCCGGCATCATCGCGCTCTCGCAGATCGACATCAAACGCGTGATCGCGTACTCGACGATGTCGCAGATCGGGCTGATGATCTATGCCGTCGGCATCGGGGCATACAGCGCCGGGATGTTCCACTTCACGATCCATGCGGTGTTCAAGGCGCTGCTCTTCATGGCGGCCGGCAACGTCATCCACGCCCTCCACGACGAGCAGGACATCCGGCTCATGGGTGGCCTGCACGCGCGCATGCGATGGACCCATCTCGCCTTCGGCGCGGGGTCGCTCGCACTCGGTGGGTTCCTCCTTTTCTCAGGATGGTTCAGCAAGGAGGACCTGCTGGGCTTCGGCACGGTCTCGGGCCCCGGCATGTTCCCGTGGGTGCTGTACATCGTCGGCGCCGGCGTGAACGTCCTCACCGGGCTGTACGCGTTCCGCCTCTACTTCACCGTGTTCCAGGGCGAGCCGCAGACGGCCCGGGTCTTTGCGGTGAAGGAAGCCGGCAAGGCCATGCTCATCCCTGTCGTCATCCTCGGTGTCCTGGCCGTCGTCGTCGCGTGGCCACTCGAGTTCCCGCTGCCGAACACCATCCATGTGTTCAGCGACTTTCTCGCTCCGGTCTTCGCGGGACCGCAGTCACAGCTGTTCCACACCCCCGACCTCGGCCTGGCGGCGATCGGATTGACGATTGGCAGCGTCACGAGCCTCATCGGCATCGGTCTGGCGACGCGCCTGTGGTATGAGCACAAGCCCGATGCGCAGGTTGCGCTCGCGCAGTTCCCGCGCTGGATCCCACTGCTCTCGTACAACAAGTTCTACTTCGACGAGATCTACGATCACGCCCTGGTGCGACCCATGAAGGCGGTCGCGCGCACTGCACGCCGCGTGGTGGAGCCTGACGTCATGGACGGGTGGGTCGGCGGCGTGGGCGACCTGCTCAAAGGCTTCAGCATCGATCTGCGGTCCATCCAGACAGGCCTGATTCGCGACTACGCGTCGCTCTTCACCGTCTTCGCCGTCATCCTCGTGGTCGTGTGGGTGTTCATCGCGAAATGACGCCGCACATCCCCTGGCTCACGCTCCTCATCGTCATTCCCGCCGGCGCGGCGATCCTGTTGCAGCTGGTTCCACGGCGACTCACGGCTGTGGTCAAGGGCGTGACGCTGCTCGCGACCGCTGCGGGCGCCGTCATCGTCGGCCTGCTCCTCGCGTGGATGCCGGGCAACAAGGCGACGGCAGGGCCCATCCCCCTGCACTTCGAGGAGACGCACGCCTGGCTGCCCGCGATCAACACGACCTATCACCTGGGCATCGACGGCGTCTCCGGGTGGTTGCTGGCCTTGAACGCCGGCGTCTTCCTGCTGGGAGCGCTGGCCATCTCGCGCAAGTCGACCGATCGCCTTCGTTTCTACTGCACGCTCATGCTGCTCACGGAAGCGGCGACGAGCGGCGTGCTGCTCTCCATCGACCTGCTGCTCTTCTACATGTTCTGGGAGGGCATGCTCGTCCCGCTCTACGTGCTGCTCAGCAACTGGGGTGGCGCGAAGCGTGGCCCGGCGACGCTCAAGTTCATCATCTACACCGTGGCGGGCAGCCTGCTGATGCTGGTCGCGATCATCTATCTCTACATCCAGTCACCGTCCGGCTCGTTCGACCTCGAGCACATCCTCGCGCAGCCGCTCGGCGCCGGGTCGCCACTCGTCATCCCGCTCATCCACCTCTCGACGTTCACGCCGAAGCAGCTGGCCTTCATCTGTTTCGCGCTCGCGTTCGCGATCAAGATCCCGATCGTCCCGTTCCACACCTGGCTTCCGGATCTGTACGAGAGCTGCCCGCCCGCGGTATTGGTGTTCTTCGCGGGTGTCGTCAGCAAGCTCGGCGCGTACGGCTTCATCCGCTTCTGCCTGACGCTGTTCCCCGGTGAGATGAACCGGTACCGGTATGTGCTGGCCGCGCTCGCGATCCTGAGCATCATCTACGGAGCGCTCATGGCGCTCTCGGAACGCGACCTCAAACGCATCGTCGCGTACGCGAGCATCAGCCACCTCGGCTTCATCGCGCTTGGCATCTTCTCGCTGACCACCAACGGGCTCAACGGGGCCGTGATCCAGATCGTCAACCACGGCATCATCATCAGCGCGCTGTTCCTCATCGTCGGCTTCATCGAGTCGCGGACCGGAACGCGCGACCTCCACGAGCTCTCGGGCCTGGAACGTCGAATGCCGTGGCTCTACTTCCTCTTCCTCGTGGCGACGCTGGCGAGTCTCGGGCTGCCGGGCATGAACAGCTTCGTCGGCGAGTTCGCGATCATGCTCGGCGCGTTCCAGCTCAACTGGATCTACGCGGTGCTCGCCGGCGGCGGAGTCATCCTCGCGAGCTGGTACATGCTTCGCCTGCACCAGGGGCTCATGCACGATCCGCCCAAGCCGCGGACCGAGGGCGTCCACGATCTGCGCGTCGGCGAAGCGCTCCTGCTCGTGCCCCTCGTCGCGCTGATGATCTTCATCGGGCTCTATCCCAAGCCGATCACGGATGTCTCGAAGGGGTCGGTGGGCAACTATGTCGCGCTCGTGCAGACGGCGGCGCCCGACACGGTCACGAGCGGCCAGTGATGTTCATCGCCGCGAGCCCGGTCCCGCTGACGTTCCCCGGTGGAAACGACATCATCGGCATCCTGCCGGAGCTCGCGCTCGGCGGCGCATTCCTGCTCCTCATGCTGCTCGACCTGGTCATCCCCACGTCCCGGCGCACATGGCTCGCCGGCTTTGCGCTGTTCGGCATCGCGGCCACATTCGTGGTGACGATCTTCTGCTGGTACAACGCGTCTCCGGGACGGCTCGTCTACTCGGGGTCGTTCGCGTACGACCGCTTCGCGCTGTTCATCGACGCGATCCTGCTTGTGAGCGCGGGCCTGGTCATCATGATCAGCCCGCACTATCTGAACCGCCGCGGGATCCACTACGGCGAGTACTACGCGCTGATCCTCGCGGCGACGGTCGGCATGATGCTGCTCGCCGGAGCGAGCAGCCTGATGGTCATCTTCCTCGCGATCGAGCTGCTGTCGCTCGCGCTCTATGTGCTGAGCGGCTTCTCACGTCATGAGGAGCGGTCTCAGGAGGCGGCGCTGAAGTACCTGTTGCTCGGTGGCTTCGCATCCGGCTTCCTGCTCTTCGGGATGGCGCTCATCTACGGCGAGACCGGGCACACGCAGCTCGCGCAGATCGCGGCGGCGATCCAGGCCGAGAAGGCGATCGACCCCCTCCTGCTCGCCGGCGTGATCCTGCTCTTCATCGGCTTCGCCTTCAAGGTGAGCGCGGCTCCGTTCCATTCCTGGACGCCGGACGTCTACCAGGGCGCTCCGACATCCGTCACCACCTTCATGAGCGTCACGACCAAGGTCGCCGCGTTCGCCGCGCTGGTGCGTGTCTTCACGTACACGTTCGACGGTGGGGCGACGAACTTCTACACCAACTGGGAGCCGGTCGTCGCACTGGTGGCCATCGCGTCGATGGTGATCGGGAACGTCGCGGCGCTCACGCAGACGAGCGTGAAACGGATGCTCGCCTATTCGGGCATCGCGCAGGCGGGATACATCCTCATCGGCGTCGCCGTCGGCGCGGTGGTGCTGCCGTCAGGGCAGTCGAGCTCGCTCGGCACCATCTCGGTCCTCTACTACCTCGCCGCGTACGCTGTGAGCAACATCGGCGCGTTCGCCGTCATCACCGTCATGGCGGGACGCGGTGAGGATCTCGACAGCTACGAAGGCCTGCGCGGACTCGCGCATCGCCGGCCGTTCGTGGCCGCGAGCATGACGCTGTTCCTCTTCTCCCTCGGTGGCTTCCCGCCGACCGCCGGCTTCTTCGCGAAGTTCCTCGTGTTCACCGCCGCGATCAACGCCAACCAGACGCCGCTGGCACTGTGGGGCATCGCCACAAGCGCCGTTGCGGCCTTCTACTACCTTCGCGTCGGGCTGATCATGTACCAGCGCCCCCACGCCGGGACCGAGGAGTACCGCTGGTCGCGCACCGGCTTCGCCGGTACGTCGGTGCTGGTCGCAACCACGGCCGGAACGCTCATGCTCGGGGTGTTGATCGTGCTCGTCTACACCGCGGCGACCGCCTCGCTCAAGGGCCTCATCGTGTGAACGAGGACCTGCTCAAGCGCTTTGCGGAGATCGTGAGCGCCCAGGGAGTGACCGGCGACGTGGTGAGCCCGCCGGACCTCGGATCGCTTGCCGTCGTGGCCCACCTGTGCAACGAGAACGCGATCCCGATCAGCGTCACGAGCGGGGCTCCGTCGACGCACCAGAACGCGCCGAGTGGCGGTGTCGTGCTCAGCGTTCACCGGCTCAATGAGATCGTCGTGGCGGGGCCGGGTCTCACCGTGCGCGCCGGTCCCGGCGCGACCGTCGCGACCGTGCGCGACGCGGCGTCGAAGGAGCGGCTCGCCGTCGTCGGCCTCGGCGCCGACACGGGGTCCGGGCATGTCGGCGCGCTCGTCGCGCGCGGCGATGTCCCGCGCCGCTCGCTCGCCGGCATCGAGGCGGTCCTGAGCACCGGCGAGACGGTGAAGGCGGGTGGCGCCATGCTCAAGGACGTCGTCGGCTACGACCTGCTCGCGGCGCTCCTCGGCAGCGCCGGGCGTCTCGCGATCATCGCATCGGTCACGTTCAGGCTCGAGCCGGCGGCAGCGCGCACGCCGTCGTCGAAGCCGCCGGGGGCACGCATCTGGGAACCGGCACTCGCCGACGCATTCGACCCGAAGCGCCTGCTGCGCTCGGGCACCCCACGGTGAAGGCGAAGCTCGCTGCGCGCGTCGGGCGGTACTGGCACGAATACACGCGGATGCGCACCGCGATCTTCCTCCTGCTCGGCATCCTGGTCATCGTCCTCATCGGATCGTTCGTCCCCCAGCAGAACACCTCGGACCCCTCCAAGGTCGAGGCCTTCCTGACCTCGTGGCCCAACCTCAACGTCCTGTTCGCGGACCTGCAGCTGCCGCTCACGCAGGTGTTCGTGTCTCCCGTGTTCTACGTACTGCTCGGGTTGCTCTACGTGTCGCTCGGCTGGTGCGTCATCCGGCGCGCGAGGGCGCTGATCATGCGCACCCTGCGCGGGTACAAGCGCACCCCGCAGTACTGGGGCGAGTGGGGCTCATGGTTGTTCCACACGTCCTTCTTCCTGCTGCTCATCGCCGTCGTGTGGGGGAAGGCGACGGGGTACCAGGGATTGGTGACGCTCACCGAGGGGCAGAGCTTCACGAACACACCGGCCGGCTACGACACGCTGCAGCAGGGCCTGCTCTTCAACGGCAGCTACGCGCCGTTCACCCTGCGGCTCAACAGCTTCGAGGCCACGTACGCGTCCAACGGTGAGGCGAGCGACTACGTCAGCAACGTCACCGTCCTCGATCACGGGAAGGCGGTCAAGACCCAGAACATCCGCGTCAACGATTTCCTGAGCGTCGACAACGTCAATGTCTACCAGCAGGACTACGGGTGGGCGCCCACCATCGTCGTGACCAATCCGGAAGGACAGACGGTGTTCGATGGTCCGATCCAGTTCTTCGACGACCCGAACAGCGTCGGTGACAAAGCGCTTGGCGACGGCGTGCTCAAGGTTCCCGACTTCAACTACACGATCAAGGGCGCGTCGCAGCCGATCCAGATCGGCGCCAAGATGTCGTTCTTCCCGGACGCGACATTGCTGCCGTCGGTGGGCAGCAACGGCACCATCGATCCGACCGCGACAACGTACGGACCGGGCGGCGTGGCAACCCGCAACCCAGTGGTCGAGATGCAGCTCTACGTCGGCAACCTCGGTCTCAGCAGCGGTGCGCCGCAGAACGTCAACCAGCTCGACACATCGAGCATGCAGCCGTACTTCAGCGATGGTCACGTGATCCCGCTCCTGCTCGGGCAGTCCGTGCAGCTGCCGATCGACACGGCCAATGGCAAGACCCTGGACTTCACGATCTCGTTCCCAGCGGTCCACCAGTACTCGCTGTTCCAGGTGAACGATGACCAGGGCGTGCTGCTCGTCTACACGTCGTTCATCCTGATCATGACCGGCCTGCTCACCAAGCTCTATCTGCGTCCCTTCCTCGAGCGGCGCCAGCGCAAGCGACGCAGGCCCATCACGCTCGATCGCCGCTGGTCGTCGGAGTCGAGCGGCGAGCCTCAGCCGGATCCGGACCCGGACCGAGAACCCGCGGCCGTCTGATCGGTCTCGGGCGCCAGCTCTGCAATCCGGGCGGGGGAGAGATAGGTGAGCCTCTCGAGCGCCGTGCCCCGGTATTCGAGCTCGAGAACGCCGCCCTTCGCGCACTGCAGGCGGTGCAGCGCGTAGCGTGGGCGCCGGTCGGCGGTGACCCAGAATCCCTGGATCGGATCGCCGTGACTCACGCAGATGCCACCCTCGCCCGCGTGGTCGGTGAGCAGGCTCGTCAGCGGCCGCTGCAGCCGTGCCGCAAGGGCGGCAACCGACTCGTCGCTCGGGAGCAGTCCGGGCCACGCCATGTGCACGAACCAGAGCGGGCGCCGCCACGGCACCTGTTTCGGCGGGACGCCCTGCAGGTAGATACCGAACCGCGTCTCGATGAGGTCCTCGGTGTAGGTGATCGGGACGTGGTCGAGGTATGAGGCGATGATCTCGGCGGTCTGGCGGGCACGTTCCAGCGGGCTCGAATAGATCTGTGGGATCGACCTCGCGGCGAAATACCTGCCGAGCGCGTGCGCCTGCTTGATGCCCTTCTCGCTGAGCGGGAAGTCCGGGAGGTGCCCGTACAGGACGCCGTTGGGGTTGCGGACGTCGCAATGACGCACCAGGTGGAGGCGCGTCGAGGTGGCTGCCGCAACCTGGTTCACTACAGCCGATGCTACGGGATGGTGCGCCGGGCCGCGCTGGTACGCAGCGGCGGCGATGTGCAGCCCGGCGTCACCGGCATACACGTGGTGCCGGATGGCGTCGAGGAAGTACGTCGTGCTGTCCTGGCGGCTCGATCCACTGCGGATCGCCTGGAGCGCGATGTGATCCCCGGAGGACCAACATCCGCAAGAAGACCCACCGGCCGCGGGCCGGTGGGTCTGGGGGAGGACCGAGGCTTGTCGTGTCAGTGAACGTGTGCGCCCTTCAAGGCTCCGACGACCGGCTGGGTCGCCCGCTCCTTGCTGACTGCGCGCCGCCAGCTGACGATCTCGAAGAGGAAGGCACCGAGCACCACGAAGGCTGCGATGGCCAGTCCGATCGCCGCGTAGAAGGCGTACGAGCCGATCTGCCACCAGCCGTAGGAGTTGAGCAGGAGGCCACGGAGGGTCTCACCCCGGAAGAGGGTCTGCACTTCGCCGGAGAGCTTGGTGTTGTTCGGGTCCGCGATCGATGCGGCGCTCACCTGGGAGTAGGTCTGGCCACCGCCGATCTCCTGGAGATGGACGGCGATGAAGTGGTTGGCGTAGGTCTCGGCCTGCACGCCGGTGGTCAGCGCCTGGCCGGCGTAGACCTTCATGGCTGCGGCATCAGCGGCGGGGAGCGCCTTGATGGCAGCGGAGTTGGCCGCGGGGAAGTCGATCTTCTGCGCGGTGAGTTGGGTTTGGACCTGGCTGGTCGCGAAGTTGCTGGCCCAGAAGGCGAAGCCGGCGACGAAGCCGAGGATGCCGATGAGCCCGACCTGGAGGACGAAGATCCGCCAGCGCATTCCTGTGGCCATGGTGATGTCTCCTTGATGAAGTTCTGTGCGGCCATCTGACCGTGCGCCCATCGTCAGCCCGCACCACCCTTCGCCGACAGAGGCGGAAGCCATCAGCTTCGGCAGCCATCCATGGGTCCTTTTCGGTCAGGATGCCCGCTCCGCCCGGGTCATTCGGCCCTGATGGGACACGCTCGGCGCCGCCGCTCACATGCGTTCGAAGCAGGTCAGTGATGCTTGGCGGCACCCTCGGCGGCGGCGAGTGATGCCGCATGGTCGGGGACGTAGGTGTACGTGTCGAGACCAGGGCGCACGTAGCCCTCGTCCGATTGACGGGGCGGCAGTGTCAGCGGGGTCGCGATGACATCGGTGTAGGGCACCTTCGACAGCAGGTGGGCGAAACAGTTCAGACGTGCGCGCTGCTTGTCGTCCGCCTCCACCACGTACCAGGGCGACTCCGGCGTGTCCGTGTGGACGAACATGATGTCCTTCGCGCGCGAGTACTCGACCCAGCGGAGCCGTGACTGCAGGTCGATCTCCGTCAGCTTCCAGTGCTTGAGTGGATCACGGAGGCGCAGCTGGAAGCGGCGCTCCTGCTCCTGGTCGCTGACCGAGAACCAGTACTTGATGAGTGTCAGGCCGGAGTCGATGAGGAGGCGCTCGAAGATCGGGCACTGGCGCAGGAAGAGACGGTGCTCGTCGTGCGTGCAGTAACCCATGACGTACTCGACACCGGCCCGGTTGTACCAGGATCGATCGAACAGCACGATCTCACCACTCGCCGGAAGACGATCGATGTAGCGCTGGAAATACCACTGCGATCGCTCGCGGTCAGAGGGCGACGGAAGCGCAGCCACCTTCACGACCCTGGGGTTCAGGTACTGGGTGATCCGGCTGATCGTCCCTCCCTTGCCGGCGCCGTCCCGGCCCTCGAAGATCACCGCAACGCGCGCTCCGGCGCTGCGAACCCATTCCTGCATCTTGACCAGCTCCACCTGTAACCGGTGAAGCTCGGTCGCGTACACCTTGATCGGCAGACTGCTCGTAACTGCGGAGTCGCGCGATGCGTGCTTGGCCATCGCAAATATTGTGACGTGACGCGGCGCCGGCCTTGACCCGAGCGCTGACAACGGCAGACGAAAGAATGACCCACCGGCCGCCGGCCGGTGGGTCACTCAGCGGGCACACTGCCCGAGACGTCGAGTCAGACGACGTGTGCGCCGCGGAGGGACGGAACGGTCAGATGGGTCGCCCGCTCCTTGCTGACTGCGCGCCGCCAGCTGACGATCTCGAAGAGGAAGGCACCGAGCACCACGAAGGCTGCGATGGCCAGTCCGATCGCCGCGTAGAAGGCGTACGAGCCGATCTGCCACCAGCCGTAGGAGTTGAGCAGGAGGCCACGGAGGGTCTCACCCCGGAAGAGGGTCTGCACTTCGCCGGAGAGCTTGGTGTTGTTCGGGTCCGCGATCGATGCGGCGCTCACCTGGGAGTAGGTCTGGCCACCGCCGATCTCCTGGAGATGGACGGCGATGAAGTGGTTGGCGTAGGTCTCGGCCTGCACGCCGGTGGTCAGCGCCTGGCCGGCGTAGACCTTCATGGCTGCGGCATCAGCGGCGGGGAGCGCCTTGATGGCAGCGGAGTTGGCCGCGGGGAAGTCGATCTTCTGCGCGGTGAGTTGGGTTTGGACCTGGCTGGTCGCGAAGTTGCTGGCCCAGAAGGCGAAGCCGGCGACGAAGCCGAGGATGCCGATGAGCCCGACCTGGAGGACGAAGATCCGCCAGCGCATTCCTGTGGCCATGGTGATGTCTCCTTGATGAAGTTCTGTGCGGCCATCTGACCGTGCGCCCATCGTCAGCCCGCACCACCCTTCGCCGACAGAGGCGGAAGCCATCAGCTTCGGCGTGCCGAAGAACAGTGTCAGCGTGGCCCTGTGCCTCGCTCCGGTATGACCTTCGGCACCCGTGCCGGGCTCAGCGCAGCCGGCGCACCTCGGTCTCGCTGTGCCGGTGCCAGGGCATGACGCGGAGACGCGCGTCGACCACGACGGCCCCGGTGGGAGTCGCCATGAGCGGATTCAGATCCATCTCGGCGAGCTGCGGCATCTCATCCGCGAGCCGGGCGATCCGCAGCAGCACCTCCTCAACCGCGGAGACGTCGGACGGGGTCGAACCGCGATGTCCGAAGAGCAGCGGGGCTCCTCGAATCGAGCGCACCATCTCTCGCGCGTCCTGATCGGTGAGCGGCAGGATTCGCAGCACCCGGTCCGCGAACAGCTCAACGGCCGTCCCGCCGCTGCCGAACATCACCACCGGCCCGAACAGAGGGTCCGTGACCAGGCCCGCGATCAGCTCGACTCCGCGAAGCATCGGCTGCACGAGCGCGCCCTGCATCGAGTCCCCAAGGCGTTCGGCCATCGTCGCGAACGCCTCTCGAACCTCATCCCGGGTGTCCAGGCCGACCAGGACACCGCCGACATCCGACTTGTGGAGGATGCGCTCTCCCGATGCCTTGAGGACGACCGGGAATCCCAGCGCGGCTGCCGCGACCTCGGCTTCGTCCGCCGTCGCCACCACGCGTTCAGGGACGCAACGAATGCCGAATGCCTGCAGCAGCTCCACGCATCGATGGGGCGGCAACCACCCGCCGTCCGGATGCTCCGCGAGATGGCGTTCGACCATCTCCCGAGCGCTGGCAAGATCGACCGTTGGGAAGCTCGGGATCGCGCCGATCGGCCGGCGCTTCCAGTCCGAGTGCCGGGCGATGCGGCCGAGCGCGCGTACCGCTCGTTCGGGAAACGCGTACGTCGGAATCACCACCTTGCCCTCACCGCGGATCGGCTCCGGCGAATTCGCGCCCAGGTGGACGAGCACGACGGGACGGCCGCCGCTCGGAACCTTCGTGATCGCGCGTGCGACGTCCGCGACGCTCGCGGTCGCGATCGGAGCGAGAATGACGACGGCACCCGCCACCGGGGTGCGGAAAGCCGCCCGGAGCGCCTCCTCGAACAGCTGGGGTGTGGCGCCCGCTCCGAGGTCCACCGGATTGCTGACACCGGCGTTGGGACCCGCGACGGCTCGAAGAGCCTCACGAGTTTCGGGGTCGAATTCCGGAACGTTGAGCCCCGCAGCTTCGCAGGCGTCCGCCGCGAGCACCGCCGCGCCCCCAGCGTTGCCGATGATGGCGAGGTCCCGGCCGTCCATGGCCGGTTGCAGCGCCAGGAGCGCGCCGCAGTCGATGAGCTCCTCGAGCGTGTCGACGCGGATCACCCCGGCCTGGAGGAAGAGCGCGTCGACGACGGCATCGGGGCTTGCGAGCGCGGCTGTATGCGAGGCCGCCGCCCTGGTCCCCGCCGCGCTCCGGCCCGCCTTGACCGCGACGATCGGCGTCGTCGTGGAGACGACGGGCGCCACGCGCGCAAAGGCGCGCGGGTTGCCGAAGGATTCGAGGTAGAGGAGGACGGCCTTGGTCGTCCCGTCCTCGTGCCAGAAGCGCAGCAGATCATTGCTGCTGACGTCGGCCTTGTTGCCCATGCTGACGAAGCTCGAGACGCCGAGCCCCGAGGACATCGCCTGCTCGAGGATCGCGATCCCCAGCGCACCCGACTGCGAGGCGAATGCGACATTCCCAGGCACCGGCACCTGCGACGAGAAGGTTGCGTTCAGTCGCACGTCCGGGGCGGTGTTGATCACGCCGAAGCAATTCGGACCCACGACGCGCATGCCGCCTCGATGGGCACGATGCAACACCTCTCTCTGAAGCTCGGCGCCCGCAGCGCCGGTCTCGGCGAACCCTGAGGTGATCACCACGAGTCCGTGGACGCCCTTCCGCGCGCAGGAGTCGACTGCTTCGAGGCAGCGTGCGGCGGGAACCGCGAGCACGGCCAGGTCGACATGTCCCTCGACGTCTTCAACGCTGGGGGCGCACACCAGGCCGAGCAGCTGATCCACGTTTGGATTGATCGGGTAGATCGCGCCGCGGAAGCCTCCTTCGATCAGATTGCGGAGCACGGCGTGACCGATACCGTTCGGGTCCCGTCCGGCTCCGATGACCGCGACGGATTGCGGCTTGAGGATCCGCGCGATGCTGCGCACACCCGCCGTCCACGCGCGGCGTTCCGCCGCTGCCAGCGACGCCCCGGTGGGTTCGATGTCGAAGGTAAGGTGGACGACGCCGTACCCGATCGAGTGGAGCTCGCTGCGAAACCCGGCTGCTCTGAAGACATCGAGCATCCGGCGGTTCCCCACCAACGTGTCCGCTGAGAAGCGCGTGATCCCGTTGTCGCTTGCGTACGAGGCGAGGTACTCGAGCAGCAGCGTTCCCAGACCGCGTCCCTGATGCTCGTCCGCGACCGCGAAGGCGACCTCCGCCTCCTGGCCGCTCGGCAGACGGTCGTACCGGCCCACGGCGATGATGCTCTCCTCGAGGAACGCGACGAATGCCATGCGGTCGTGGTAGTCGACGGTGGTGAAGCGCGTGACCTCGGTGTCGCTGAGCTCCGCTTTGGGACTGAAGAAGCGGAAGTACACACTCTCAGGTGAGAGGTGACGGAATGCCTCCCGAAGCGCGGCGCCGTCGTCCGGCCGGATGGGCCGGACGTGCACGGTTCCGCCATCGGACAGCACCGCGTCGAACGCCCAGGCGGGTGGGTATTCCGACAGGAACGTGTCCGTCATCGGTCGGTGCGCCGACGCATCCGTGCACCGTCCACCTAAGATTTGGACCCATGGCTGGTGCCGGCACCCGTGTTGAGGAGATCGACGAGGCCGAGTCGCGACGCCTGTTGGAGATGCACTCCTTCGTCGGTCGCGTCGGATTCGTGTCGGAAGGGCATGTCCTTGTTCTCCCCGTGAACTACCTCGCGGAGAATGATGAGATCTTCTTCTGCACACGCGCGGGGACCAAGCTCAGCGCGTTGCGAGCGGGCGCCCCTGTAGCGTTCGAGGTCGATGCGAGCCGCTCGCTGTATCACAGCGGTTGGAGCGTCGTGGTGACGGGTAGCGCGAGCGAGGTCACCGACCCTGACGCCCTCGATCGGCTGCGGCGTGGATCCCTCAAGTCGTGGGCGATCCCGTCGAGCGAACACTGGGTGCGGATCTCGATCGAAACCATCTCGGGACGTCGCATCCCCGAGATCTGAGGCGGTCGCCGCGCTCCTCGCTTCTGCGGAAGCGTCCCAGCGTCCGGATCCCGCGAGCAACGATTCAGAGAGGAATGCTGAGCCGGATCACGGTTCCGTGTCTCGGCTCCGACTCGATCTTCAGCGTCCCGTGAATGGATGCTGCGCGCTCGGCGAGGTTTCCCATGCCCATCCCGCGGTGAGCATGCTCGATGTCGAAACCGTGCCCATCGTCGTCGACCTCGACGACCGCTGTGTCGCCGTCTCTGCGAATGCTGATCCGGCACGTGGTGGCACCCGCATGCCGCCCGACATTGGACAGGGCTTCACGGACGATGTGGGCGATCTGGGCGGACACATCGGCGAGCGCGCCTTCGAGCGAGATGTCGACATCGACGGCGACGGTGACACCGGTGCGCTCCTGCATCTCATGCGCAAGCTGTTCGATCGTGGTCGTCAGGTTGCCCGGCATGAGGACGCTCGGTCGCAAACCGAAGATGTAGCTGCGCACGTCGCCGATGACCCGGTCGATCTCCGTGACGTACTGCTGGATGCGGTCGGCGAGGTGTGTGTCGCCGATCAGCGCGGCAGTGCCCTGGAGCCCGAGCCCCACCGCGAAGAGCGACTGGATGACGCCGTCGTGCAGGTCTCGGGCGATACGTTCGCGGTCCTCGACCATGCCCAGCCGTGAGACCTCGGACAGGGCGCGGGCATATTCGAGTGCCAGGCTCGCCTGCTCCGAGAAGCTCTCGAGGATCGGCACCTCCGCGGCGGTGAACGCGGGACGTCCGGCTCGCCGCCCGATCGCGAGCACGCCGGCGGCGCTGGTGCGCAGCGCGAGCGGGACCAGGATCATGGGACCGACACCTGCGATGCTCGCCATCGGCTGTGTCAAGTTCGATTTGCTCGCGTCGGCCACAAGCATCGTCTTCTCGGTGCGAATGACCTCAGCCGACAGTGACCCTGCCATTGGCACCTCGACGTTGAGCAGTTCCGATGCGCCTGTGCCGTCCGCCACCACGATACGAAGACCCCCAGCATCGGGAACGCTGACCGTCGCCATGTCGGCGTCGCCGAGCTCTCGTGCATGCCTGGCAACCAGCTGGAGCGTGCCTTTCGGCGTGTCGCCGGAAAGCAACGTGGTCGCCACCTCGCGCACCGAGTCCAGCCAGCGCTCTCGCAGAAGGAGTTCCGCGTAGAGCTGCGCATTCGCGAGGGCGACCCCGGCCTGCGTTGCCAGCACGAGAACGGCGGACGCGTCCTCCTCGGTGAACTCGGCGGCCTCGCGCTTGTCGGTGAGGTAGATGTTGCCGAACACTCGCCCGTGCGCGCGGATCGGTGCGCCGAGGAACGAGTGCATCGGCGGGTGGTTCGGCGGGAAGCCGAACGAACGCGGGTGCGATGCGATCGACGCGAGACGCAGCAGCTCGGGCTCCCGGATCAGCACGCCCAGGATTCCCTCGCCGCGCGGGAGTTCGCCGATCGCCGCGCGCTGCTCCTGAGTCATCCCGCTCGTGATGAAGTCCGAGAGCCCCCGTCCGTCCATCGACAGTACCCCGAGCGCTCCGTATCGGGCTCCGGTGATCTCAACCGCGAGATCGACGATTCGCTGCAGCAGCGCCGGAAGCGACAGCTCCGCCGCGAGTGCGAGCCCAGTCTCCAGCAGGCGCTCTGCCCGGCTGCTGCTTACTTCCATTGTCGTCGCCGATCATAGGCCTGGCCAGTCGCCCCGACTCACGAAGAACGGGATTCGAGTGGGCGTGTGGGATCGCGCCGGAGGCTCAGCGAGCGGTGGGCGACGTCACGCCCTCGAGCGACGCAAGGCGCTCCGCGAGATGACTGAGGAAGCTGCGGACGCTCGCTTCCGCGATCCGGTGCATGAGGAGACGGTCGATTCGCTGTCCGAGTGAGCCGAGGGGAGGGTCGTACCTTCCCTGAAGGGTCAGTTGCGTGAATTCGTCCCCGAGGGCGGCTACCTCGAGGTCGGCGCTGAGGACCGGGAACAATCCCGGGGTGTTGGTCGCCTCCCAGGTGAGGGGCACCACCGTGATCTCTCCTCGCACGATCGGCTGGCCGACGCGAACGCTGACCGTCTTGCTGAGCATCGGCAGCGCTTCCAACGGGCCAATTCGGAGCCGCAGCGCCTCGCCCTCGCCGGCCGCGGCGGTGGCGAGGGGTGCGAGCCATTC
>Ga0307374_10001695_pt1 | contig 40294 bp, 37 predicted proteins | sample OX3MG_FD_202532 | JGI IMG/M metagenome (GOLD analysis project Ga0307374, IMG submission 202532) | Soil microbial communities from Risofladan, Vaasa, Finland - OX-3 | ecosystem: Environmental > Terrestrial > Soil > Coastal area > Acid sulfate soil | place: Finland: Risofladan, Vaasa | collected... | reverse complement strand
GTGCGCGCGCACCGCCTCGAGGAAATCGAAGGCGCGAATGAAGGCCCGCACCTCGCGCCCCTCGAACATCTCCAGCTTCAGCACCGCATCGACGCTGTCGGCAGGGTGCAGATAGCGGGCGATCCAGAAGAGGGTGTGCAGGTCGCGAAGGCCGCCCTTGCCCTCCTTGACGTTGGGCTCGACCATGAAGCGGCTGGCGCCGGCCCTGGCGTGGCGCTCGTCGCGCTCGCGCAGCTTGGCGGCGACGAACTCGGCGCCGGTCCCCTTCATCACCTCCTCGCGAAAGCGCTTCAGCAGCGTCTCGGCGAGGGCCTCGTCGCCGGTGAGCCGCCGCGCCTCCAGGATCGAGGTGCGTATGGTGATGTCGGCCCGCGAGAGCTTGATGCAGTCGTCGACCGTACGCGAGGCATGCCCGACCTTGAAGCCCAGATCCCAGAGCGCATAGAGCATGAACTCGATGACGCTCTCGACGTGGGCGGTCTGCTTGGTGCGGCGCAGGAACAGCAGATCGACGTCGGAGAACGGCGCCAGAGCGCCACGGCCATAGCCGCCCACCGCCATCAGCGTCAGGCGCTCGCCCTCGGTGGGGTTGCGGGCGCGAAACACGTGGCGGATGGCGAAGTCGTAGAGCGCGCCGATCACCTCGTCGGTGACCCCGGAGAGCAGCCGCGCCGTCTCCAGGCCGCCGGCGCCGTTCTCCAGCCGTTCCTTGGCGATCATGCGGCCGCGAAAGAGCGCGCCCTTCAGGATCTCCAGGGCGCGGCGGCGCTGTTCGGGCGGATCGCCGATGGCGTCGAGCGCCGCGGTGGTCAGCTGAGCCCGCAGCCGCTCGGCGTCGACGACGTGTTCGATGCGGGTGGGGCGAAGGCGCGGCGGCATGGCGCCTCACATAGCGAACGCCGCGGCGCCTGTCTGGCCGCTTCAGCCCACCGTCCGCTCCAGCCAGGCCTTCAGATCCGCCGCCACCTCGGCGCGGTTGGTCTCGTTCAGCATCTCATGGCGCCCGCCAGCATAGACCTTCAGGGTCACGTCGAGCCCCGCGGCGCGATAGGCGTCCACCAGCGGCGTCAGGCGTTGCAGATGGTCGTTCACCGGATCGGCGTCGCCGACGAAGATGTAGACCGGCAGGCCCTTGCGGACCTTGGCGAGGCTCTGCGGGTCCATGCGCCGCTCGCGCAGCGCCTGGAACGAAGCCATCGAGGCGGGCGAAAAGCGGATGCCGCAGAAGGGGTCGGCAATGTATCTGTCGACCTCGGCCGCGTCGCGCGACAGCCAGTCATAGGGCGTGCGCGCCGGCTCGAAGGGGGCGTTCAGGCTCTCGGCGCGGATCGGCGCGGGACCGGCGGTGCCTGAGAGCACTAGGGCGTCGATCAGGTCGGAGTGGTCGACGAGCCAGGCCTGGGCGAACATCGCCCCCATGGAATGGCCGAGGAGGACCAGCGGCAGGCCGACCTCCCGCTCGCGCAGGAGCCTGGCCAGCACCGCCATGTCGTCCACCGCCGCGCCCGCGCCGCCCGGGCCGAAGTCGCCGAGCTGGGCCATGCCCGAGGTCAGGCCGTGGCCGCGGTGATCGGCGGCGACGACGAGATAGCCCGCCTCGATGATCGGCGTCAGCGGGCCCAGATAGCGCATGGCGTGCTCGCCGGCGCCGTGGGCAAGCTGGATGACCGCCTTCGGGACGGCCGAGCCGCTCCAGCGGTAGCCGGCCAGCGGGGTTCCGTCGGCGCCTTCGTAGCGGAAGCGCTGCTCGGTGATGGCCATATCGGCGCCCCTGCTGATTGGCGCCGGCGGCGCGAGATGGCATGATCCGCCGCATGAGCGAAATGCGCAAGATCACCGCCTTCGTTCCGGCGGAACTCCCGGAGACAGCCCAGACGCAGACCGGCGCCGGCGTCGCGCAGACGCTGCGGCGCAGTCTGGAGGAAATGGTCCGACGCGACGCCTACCGACAGCTGCGAGCGCTGAGAGGCAAGGTCAACTTCGACGACTTTGACCTGACTGAACTACGGCGCGCCCGCGCGTTCGGCGAGCACGGCGACGCCGTTGATCGCGGCTGACACCAGCAGCCTCGTGGCCTATCTGTCGGGGAGTGGCGGCTCCGACGCCGAGCTGATCGAGGGGGCGATTGAGGCGGAGCAGTTGATCCTGCCGCCGCCCGTCCTTTGCGAATTGATGTCAAAACCGGATCGCGCCGGATTCGAGCGTGCGCTGATGCGCCTGCCGTTGCTCGAACTGATGGACGGATTCTGGCGCCGGGCGGGCGATGCGCGGCGCGTGCTGCTGGAGAAGGGTTTGAAGGCTGCCATGGCCGACGCCCCGATCGCCCAGTGCTGCATCGATGCGGACGTGGTCCTGATCGCCCGCGACCGCGACTATCGGCACTTCGCGCGGTGGTGCGGATTGAAACTGGCGAAGTAGGCGACGATCCGTGCCCTTCACCGCCACCGTGCTCACCATGTTTCCCGGGGCCTTCCCGGGACCGCTCGGCGTGTCGCTGATCGGGTCCGCCTGGCTCGAGCGGGGCCTGTGGCGGCTGGAGACGGTGGACATCCGCGCCTTTTCCAAGGATAAGCGCGGCTTCCTGGACGACACCCCCGCCGGGGGCGGTCCCGGTCAGGTGATGCGGGCGGACGTGATCGCCTCGGCGCTGGACAGCGTCGAGCGATGCGGCCGGCCGCTCCTGTGCACGAGCGCCCGGGGCCGGCCCCTGACCCAGGCGCAGGTGCGCCGGTGGGCGACGAGCGACGGGCTGGTCGTGCTCTGCGGCCGGTTCGAGGGGGTGGACCAGCGCGTCATCGAGGCGCGCGGGTTCGAGGAGGTCTCGGTCGGGGACGCGGTCATCGCCGGCGGCGAGGCGGCGGCCATGGTGGTGATCGAGGCATGCGTGCGGCTGCTGCCCGGCGTCGTGGGCGAGGCCGGCAGTTGCGTGGAAGAGAGCTTCGAGGACCTGTTGCTCGAGCATCCGCAATATACGAGGCCGCGGACGTTCGAGGGGCGGGAGATTCCGGCGGTGCTGCTTTCCGGCCACCACGGCGAGGTGGCGCGGTGGCGCAGGGCCGAACGGGAGCGAGCGACGCGGGAGCGGCGGCCCGATCTCTGGGCGGCGCATCTCGCCAACCAACAGGCAAAGGGCGCGTCAAGCCCGGCAGGAGATGACGATGACGCTGATCGCTGATCTGGAGCAGGAGGAAGCCCGGCGCGTCAGCCGCGGCAAGAAGATCCCGGTGTTCGCGCCCGGCGATACGGTGCGGGTCAACGTGCGCATCAAGGAGGGCGAGCGCGAGCGCGTCCAGGCCTTCGAGGGTGTCTGCATCGCCCGCTCGGGCGGCGGCCTGCAGGAGAGCTTCACGGTGCGCAAGATCAGCTTCGGCGAAGGCGTCGAGCGGCTGTTTCCGGTGCTTTCGCCGATGATCGAATCCATCGAGGTCAAGCGGCGTGGCGCGGTACGGCGGGCCAAGCTCTACTATCTGCGCGACCGCCGCGGCAAATCCGCCCGCATCGCCGAACGCACCATGACTCCGGGAGCCAAGGCGGCGCTCGAAAGCACGCCCGAGGACTGAACCGGGCTGGCTGCGATGCTAGGCTAGCTGCGCACGTACTCGGCCAGTCCCTCGACCAGGCAGTCGAACAACAGGTGCACGCGGCGGCTGGCGGCGAGATCCTCGTGCATGGCGACCCAGACCTCCATGCCGTAGTGGAACTGGCCTTCGAGCACCGGCACGAGGTCGGGCTCACGGCAGGCGATGCCGGTCTGGCAGGCGCCGACGCCGAAGCCGGCGCGCAGGGCCGCGAGCTGGGCGAGATCGCTGTCGGAGCGGAAGGCGAAGGCGTCGCGGGTCAGCGACAGCTGCCGCTCGTCCAGGGCGCGCTGGGCCTCGGGGTCGCGGTCGAAGCCGATGGCGTGACGGCACGCCTCCTCCAGGCTGACGGGGACGCCGTGCGCCGCGATGAAGCGGCGGTGGGCGTAGAGGCCGAGCCGGACCACGCCGACGCGGCGCGCTGCGCCCCGATCTGCCCGCGCGGCCGTTCCCGTGGCTGGCCGTGCGCCTCGCCTCGCCGTTCGTCGAGACGCTGCGCGAACTGCTGGAAATGCGCTATCTGTGGGAGCGCCCGATCGGGCTCGACAACGCCAGGCTGGTCGCCTTCCTGGGCGGCGAGCCGCATACGCCGCTCGAAACCGCGCTCAGGGCGACGCTCGCCGACATGGGCTGCCTCGACGCGCCGGACGAGCGTCAGCCGGCGAAGAGCCGCTCCAGCTCGGCGATCGCTCCGACGAGGTGATAGAAGGAGCTCGCCGGGGCCGGCTCCTCGACGAAGACGCCGTCGCCGCGCCTCCAGTCGCGCCAGACGCCGCGCGTCGGGGCATCGAGGAAGGCCTCGACGGCCTCGCAGGCCCGCGCCGCAGAGCGCCACAGCGCCGCATCGCCGGTCAGGGCGGCGGCGCGGGCGAGGGCGCGGGCGCGCTCGGTCTGTGCCCAGAGGCGCGCGCCGCGGTCGGTGGGCGCGAGCGCGCCGTCCAGGGCGAAGATGGCGAACGCGCCGGTCGGATCGAGCCCGGTCCGCTCGGCCGCCTCGATAAGGCGCAACGCCGCCGCGGCGCTCGTCTCATCGCCGTCCGACCAGTTCATCAGCAGCCAGGCCCATTCGTAGAGATGGCCGGGCCAGACGGCGCGGGTCTGCGGCGCCGCCGCGGTCCGCCAGCTTGCGCCGTAGCGCTCGTCGAGCGCGCCGCTCGCCGGGTCGATCAGGCGGTCGAGGGCCAGGCGCGCCTGCCCGGCGGCGAGTTCGCGCCAGGCCGGATCGCCGCCACAAGCCGACCAGGCCTGGAAGCTCTCGAAGAGGTGCATGTTCGGATTGGCGAACAGGGGCTCGGCCAGGTGCGCCGCCTCGCGATAGCCGCCCAGCGGCTCGGCGAAGCCGCCGAGGCGTTCGCGCAACCGCGCCGCGCGCGCCTCCAGTGCGTCGCCATCGCCGAACACCCGCCCCACGGTGGCGAGCGCCAGCAGCACGAACGCCTGGTCGTAGACGAGGCCCATGCCGTCCAGGGCGCCCGGCGTTGCGCCGAGACGGTAGAGCCCGTCGCCGTCCTCGTGACCGAGGACGAAGCTCAACCCATGCCGGCTCGCCGCCCGGGCCGGCCCCATCCAGCCGAGTTCGGCGGCCAGCGCGAACGCATGGGCCTGGCGGGCCTGGACCCGGAGCCGCTTGCCGCCGGGCGCCGGGCGCCCGTCGAGGCCGAGCCGATCGAAATAGCCGCCGTTGGCGAAATCCGCGCCGCGCTCCCACCAGAGCGGGCAGGCGTCCTCGACCAGCCAGCGCTTCAGCCGCGCCAGCGCCGCGCGCACCGGCGCGTCGGCGCTCAAGCGCTGCTCTCGGCGATCGCGGCCAGATAGGCGCCGTAAGGCCCGGCCGCCCTGGCGAGCGCGGCCAGCTGCCCGGCGTCGATCCAGCGGTTCTGGAAGGCGATCTCCTCGACGCAGCCGAGCCGCAGGCCCTGGCGCTCCTCGATGGCGCGCACGAACTCGCCCGCCTGGATGAGGGCGTCGTGCGCCCCGGTGTCGAGCCAGGCGAAGCCGCGGCCGAGCATCTCCACCTCGAGGGCGCCGGCTTCGTGATAGAGCCTGATCAGGTCGAGTATCTCGAGCTCGCCCCTCGCCGAGGGCCGCAAGGTGCGGGCGAAGCCGCTGGCGCGACCGTCGAAGAAATAGAGGCCGGTGATGGCGATGCTGGAGCGGGGCTGCTCGGGCTTTTCCTCCAGACTGAGCACGCGGCGCCCGGCGTCCAGCTCCACCACCCCGTAGCGGCGCGGATCGGCGACGGCATAGCCGAAGATCGTCGCCCCGGCTGCGCGCCGCGCCGCCGCCCGCAGCTGGCCGCCAAAGCCCGCGCCATAGAAGATGTTGTCGCCCAGGATCAGCGCGGTCGGTTCGCCACGCGCGAAGCTCTCGCCCAGCAGATAGGCCTGGGCCAGACCCTCGGGCCGCGGCTGGACGAGGTATTCCAGGCGAAGTCCCAACTGGCCGCCGTCGCCCAGGAGGCGCTTGAACGCGGCCTGGTCGTCGGCCGTGGTGATGATGGCGATGTCGCGGATCGCAGCCAGCATCAGCACCGACAGCGGATAGTAGATCATCGGCTTGTTGTAGACCGGCAGCAGCTGCTTGGAGACGGCCAGCGTAAGGGGGTGCAGCCGCGTGCCCGCCCCGCCGGCCAGGATCAGCCCGCGCCTCATGCGCGCGCCCGGCCGCCCGCCGCGCCGCCGCGTTCCGCCAAGCCTCGCCCGCCCTTCATGCCGCTCGCCCGCACCGCTATGCTCGCGCCCCGAAGCCCGCGTACTGGACCCAAAGCCGCCCATGACTCAAGCCGATCCGATCCTCGCCGTCGACGGGTTGACGGTCCGGTTCTCGACCCACGACGGCGCCGTCGAGGCGGTGCGCGGGGTCTCGCTCGCGGTCGAACGGGGCGAATGCCTGGGCGTCGTCGGCGAAAGCGGCTCGGGCAAGAGCCAGACCTTCATGGCGGTGATGGGCCTCCTCGCGGCGAACGGCCGCGCCTCGGGATCGGCGCGCTTCCGCGGCCAGGAGCTGCTCGGCCTCGGGGCTCGCCGGCTCAACCGCATCCGCGGCTCGAAGATGACGATGATCTTCCAGGATCCGCTGACGGCGCTGACCCCGCACGTGCGCATCGGCGAGCAGATCGCCGAGCCGCTGCGGGTGCATCTGGGCCTGGGCGGCAAGGCCGCCATGGACCAGGCGCGGCTGTGGCTGGAGAAGGTGCGCATTCCCGACGCGCGCCGGCGCCTGGGCCAGTATCCGCATGAACTCTCCGGCGGCATGCGCCAGCGGGTGATGATCGCCGCCGCCATGGCCTGCGGACCGGATCTGCTCATCGCCGACGAGCCCACCACCGCTCTCGACGTCACCGTGCAGGCGGAGATCCTCGACCTGATGGCCGACCTGAAGCGCGAGACCGGCGCGGCCATGGTGCTGATCACCCACGACATGGGCGTCATCGCCCGCCTCGCCGACCGGGTCTGCGTGATGAAGGACGGCGCCTATGTCGAGGCCGGCTCGGCCGAAGCGGTCTTCGCGACCCCCCGCAGCGCCTATACGCGCACCCTGCTGGACGCCATCCCGCGCCTGGACCGCGACGACCGCGGCGGACGTCCAATGCTCGCGCCCGTGCCGGCTGACGCGCCCGTGGTGGTCGAGGGCCACGACGTGAAGGTCTGGTTTCCGGTGCGCCAGAGCCTCTTCGGGCCGGCGCGGCGGCTGCGCGCGGTCGACGGCGTCAGCTTTTGCATCCGCAAGGGCGAGACCCTGGGCGTGGTGGGCGAGAGCGGCTGCGGCAAGACGACGCTGTCGCGCGCGGTGCTGGGCCTGCTGCCCGCCACCGGCGGCGCGGTCACGGTGCTGGGCCGCGACATCACCCATGCCGAGCAGAAGGCCATGCGCGCCGCCCGCAAGGATCTGCAGATCGTCTTCCAGGATCCCCTCGCCAGCCTCGACCCCAGGGCCACGGTCGGCGATTCGGTCGCCGAGCCCCTGACGGTGTTCCGTCCGGGCCTGACCCGGTCCAGGCGCCAGGCGCTGGCCCAGGAGATGATGCTCAAGGCGGGACTTTCGGACGACCTCGTCAACCGCTATCCGCACGAGCTCTCCGGCGGCCAGAACCAGCGCGTCGGCATCGCCCGGGCGATGATCCTGCGCCCGCGCCTCGTCATCTGTGACGAGGCGGTGTCGGCCCTCGACGTCTCCATCCGCGCCCAGATCATCGACCTCCTGATCGAGCTGCAGCAGGAGATGGGGCTTTCGATGATGTTCATCAGCCACGACCTGGCGGTGGTGCGCGAGGTCAGCCACCGCGTCCTGGTGCTCTATCTTGGCAGGGTGATGGAGGAGGCGAGCCGCGAGCGGCTCTACAGCGCGCCCCAGCATCCCTATACTCAGGCGCTGCTGGCGGCGGTTCCGATCCCCGATCCGGCGCGCGAGCGCCAGCGCCGGCGCGTGCGCCTGGACGGCGAGCCGCCCAGCCCCCTCGACCCGCGCGCGGCCCTGCGCTTCCTGCCCTCGAAGCTGACCCTCGATCCAGGCCTGCCGATCTATGTGCCGCGGTTGCGCGAGATCATTCCGGGCCACCTCGTCAGCGAGTTCGACCCGGCATGAGGCCCGCCGCGCGCCCCGGCGAGCCACCCCGCCGCGCCAGCCGCCAAACGATGGTGCGCCGCCGGCGGGGTGCTGATATTCGCGTCGCCCTGCGGGATCGATCCCGGGCCGCGCGGAGGCTTGGCCGGTGACAGGGCCAGCGACGCAGACGAGGCGCGAGGCGGCTGCGGCGGCCCTGCCGCTGGAGTCGTGGTGGAGTGCCTTCGAGGCCGCCGACGCGCTCGCGGCCCGGCGCCCCGCGGCGGCCCCGCTGCGCGATCGTTCCCCGCCGGATGCGTCGGCGCGCCGCGCGCAGGCCGGGCTCCGCCCCGGCGGCGGCGCCCTGTCGTCCATGCCCGACCCCTCGCCCCTGCCGATGCCGCGGCAGGACCTGAGGCGCACGCCGCGACCGCCGCCGCTCGCATCGGCCGGCCGCTGGCGCCGCCGCGCCGTCCTCGTCCTGGGCTCGGGCGCGATCGCCGCGGCGGCGGGCGCGACGCTGGGCCAGGTGATGGGCTTTGGCGGCCTCACGGCGGCGGAATGGACCACCATCGCGCTCTCGACGATCCTGAGCGGCTGGGTGGGCTTCGGATTCGTCAGCGCCGGGGCCGGGTTCGTCGCGGCGCTCAGGGCGCACACAGCGGCCGTGGCGGCGCCCTTGCACCGCGCGCCCGTCGCCCGCACCGCCATCCTCCTGGCCGCCTGCAACGAGGATCCAGGCCTCATCTTCGCCGGCGTCGAGGCGATGGCGGCCGATCTGCAGCGGCTCGGCCACGCCGCAAGCTACGACTTCTTCGTGCTCAGCGACACGCGGGACGCGGCCATCTCCCAGGACGAGGCGGCCGGCCTGCTGCGCACGCGCCTGCGCGTCGGCGCCCGGCCGGGGATCTTCTATCGCCGGCGGGCCGTCAACGCCGACCGCAAGGCCGGCAACATCGCCGACTGGGTGCAGAGCCACGGCGGCGCCTACCCGTTCATGCTGGTGCTCGACGCCGACAGCCTGATGAGCGCCGAGGCGATCGTCGCGCTCACCCTGGCCATGGAGGACGACCCCAGGCTCGGCCTGCTGCAGAGCGTTCCGACGATAATCAATGCGCAGACGCCGTTCGCGCGGCTGCAGCAGTTCGCCTCGCGCCTCTACGGCCCGATCTACGCCCTGGGGCAGCAATGGTGGTCGGGGGACGAGGGCAACTACTGGGGCCACAACGCCATCGTCCGCGTGGCCGCCTTCGCCCAGAGCGCCGGCCTGCCGCATCTCGCCGGACGCCAGCCCTGGGGCGGCCACATCCTCAGCCACGATTTCGTCGAGGCCGCGCTGCTGCGCCGCCGCGGCTGGAAGGTGCGAACCCTCGCCACCCTGCCGGGAAGCTACGAGGAAACGCCGCCCACCATCCTCGACACCGCGCTGCGCGATCGGCGCTGGTGCCAGGGCAATCTGCAGCACGCGCGCCTCGTCGGCGCGGCGGGGCTGCACTGGGTCAGCCGCCTGCATCTGCTGCTGGGCATCTTAGCCTACCTCGCTCCGGCGCTCTGGCTGGCGCTGTTCGTCGACGGCGCGATCGTCTGGCCGACGGAGCACCTGAAGATGCAGTCGGCGCAATATCCTGAGGTGATCGGCGTCTACGTCGCCATGCTGTCGCTGCTGGCGGCGCCCAAGGCGATGGCGCTTGGCCTGGCGCTCGGCGCGCGCGGCGCGCGGCGCGGCTTCGGCGGCGGCGCGCGCCTGTGCCTGGGGGTCGCGGTGGAGCTGCTTGCCTCCATGATCATCACCCCGATGATGATGGTGATGCAGTCCGTCGCCGTGATCGAGGTCGTCGTCGGGCGCGACAGCGGCTGGCGGCCGCAGCGGCGCGAGGGCGTGGAGCTCAACCGGCGCGAGGCCTGGCGCGCCCACCGCGGCCATGTGGCCCTGGGAACGGCCGGCGCCCTGGGGGCGCTGGTCTTCGACCGCTACATGCTGCTTTGGGCCAGCCCGGTGTTCCTCAGCCTGGCGCTCTCGGCGGTGCTCTCCTTGCACACCTCGCGGCCGGGCAAGGCGCTCGGCCGCCCCGTCCTCCTGCGGATTCCCGAGGACGAGGCGCCGCCGCCGGTGCTGACGCGAGCGCGCGCGCTGCGGCGCGCCTACGCCGACGAGGCGGCTCTGCGCCGCCAGATCGACGCCCTCTTCAGGGCGCCGCCGCCGGTCTATGAGCTGAAGGCGCCGAGCCGGATCGCCCGCGCCGCATCGGCCAGCGCGACGGCCGCGCCGCGCACGGCTCAGCTGGGCAGCAGCTGATAGACCCAGGTCTCGGTCAGGGCTTCGCCGCCGCGGCGCAGGAAGGCGCGCAGATCGATGGTTGCGCCGAGCGGGACGGCGACGTCGAACATCAGCCGCCAGCGATCCTCGCCCCGCACCGGATAGCAGACCGGCGCGATCGGCGCGCCGGGGCTCGAGTTCACCACCGGCTCGACGGCGCTGGCGCGGCCGAGGCGGGCCAGCGCCCCGCCGGCGAAGTCGACCACGAGCTTGCGCCGCCCGGGCGGCGGCGGCTGGCCCGGGCGACCGCCCTCGCCGAACCGCGTGGCGACGACGCGGGCGACGCCGACGGGCGTCGGCTCCTCGCTGGTCCAGTGCAGGCGATAGCGCACCGCGAGGTTCTGGCCGGCCCGCACCGGCTCGGCGGGCGTCCAGAACGCCACGATGTTGTCTTCGCCTTCGCCGTGGGTCGGGATCTCCACCAGTTGCACCGAGCCGGCGGCCCAGTCGCCCACCGGTTCGACCCAGGCGCTGGGGCGACGGTCGTAGAAGGCGCCGTCGTCCTCGTAGTCGGCGAACCTGCGGTCGCGCTGCATCAGGCCGAAGCCGCGCGGCGAGCGATCGAGGAACGCGTTGACGGTCACCCGGCCGGGGTTCGCCAGCGGCCGCCAGATGCGCTCGCCCGCCCCGGTCCAGATCGAAAGCCCGTCGGAATCGTGGATCTGCGGTCGCCAGTCGTCGGCGGGCGTCCGGTCGGAGCGGGAGTACCAGTACATGCTGGTCAGGGGCGCGAGGCCGAGCCGGGCCACCGGCGCGCGGAAGTGGAGGTCGGCGGCGATCTCCTGGACGAGGCCGGCGGGCGAGCGCCGGTGGCCGATGCGATAGGCGCCGCAGAGGCTCGGTCCCTCGAGCAGGGCATGGACCGTGAGTTCGCCGCTCGGCTGGGGCTCGAGCCAGAACCGGGTGAAGGTCGGGAACTCCTCGGGCGCGGCGGCGGCGACGTCGAGGGCGACGCCCCTGGCGGAGAGGCCGTACTGGTTGAACGGATCGGACGAGCGAAAGTAGGACGCGCCCAGGAAGGCTAGCCAGTCGGTGCGGTGGTCGGCGTTCATGACGCGAAAGCCGCCGAACCCCGCATCGCCGCCGAGGCCGCGCAGCGGCGAAGCCGCCGGGGCCTCGAACAGCGCCGGCGAATAGAGCACTTGCCGCGCCTCGCCGCCGCGGACGACGCTCACGGCGACCGGCAGGCGCGCCGGCCGGCCGAGCGGGAACAGCCGCACGCCGCCATCCCCCGGCGCCTCGCCCCAAAGCGTCGCCGCCTGGCGATAGACGATCTGGCCGAACGCGTCGTAGTCGATGGCGCGAACGAGCGCCGCCGGCGGCGCGGGCGCCGCGCGATACGGCCGCCGCGCCAGATCGCGCGCCAGCACCTGCAGCCGCCGGCGCGAGAACGCCCGCGCCGGACCCAGCGGCGCCTCGTCCGGCCAGCCGTCCGCGGCCGCGCCACGGCTCCAGGACGCCGCCAGGCTCGCCAGCGAAGCCAGCGAGGCGGCGAGAGCGGAGCGGCGGCTGATGGGGATCAACTTCGACCTCGACGGGTTCGGCGGACGCGCCCCCGCCCGGCGCGCCGGCTTAAGGCAAGATCGGGCGCACGGCGACCCGCAATCCGGCCGCGCTGCGCTCGGCAAGCCTTGGCCTTCGCTGCCGATCCTGCTTAGCCTCCGACGATGAACGCGCCGATTCCCGCCGACGCCAGCGTCTTGCCGCCGGGGCAGGTCTCGCCGGTGATGGCGCAGTTCTTCGAGGCCAAGGCGGCCCAGCCGGACGCCCTCGTGTTCTTCCGGATGGGCGATTTCTACGAACTCTTCTTCGAGGACGCCGCCAAGGCCTCCGCCGCGCTCGGCATTGCCCTGACCCAGCGCGGGACCCACGCCGGCGCCCCGATCCCGATGGCCGGCGTGCCGGCGCACGCCGCCGAGGCCTATCTCGCCAAGCTGATCCGCGCCGGCTTCAAGGTCGCCGTCTGCGAGCAGATGGAGGATCCGGTCCAGGCAAGAAAGCGCGGCGCCAAGGCGGTCGTCCGGCGCCAGCTGGTGCGCGTGGTGACGCCGGGCACCCTCACCGAGGAGAGCCTGCTGGAGGCGCGCGGCGCCAACCGCCTCGCCGCCGTCGCGGTGCGCGCCGGCCAGACGGCCGTGGCCAGCGTCGAGCTCTCGACCGGCGAGGTCGAGTGCATGATGGTGGGGCGAGACGGCCTCGCCTCGATGCTGGCCGCGCTGGCGCCCTCGGAGATCCTGGTCCCCGACCGGCTCTTCGCCGACGGCGCCATAGCCGCGGCGCTCAAATCGGCCGGCGGCGCCGTCCAGCCGATGCCCCAGGCGCTGGCCGAGCCGGCGGCGTCGCAGGCGCGGCTGCAGCGGCTCTACGGGGTGGAGACGCTGGACGGATTCGGCGGCCTCGCCGGCGCGGAGATCGCGGCGCTGGGCCTGATCGCCGCCCACCTCGAATCCACCCAGGGCGGACGCCTGCCGACGCTGAGCCCCCCCAGGCGCGCCGGCGAGGCCGACGTCATGAGCATCGACCCGGCCACGCGCGCCAGTCTGGAGATCGAGCGCTCCCAGGGCGGCGGGCGCGACGGCTCGCTGCTCGGCGCCATCGACCGCACCCTCACCGCGCCCGGCGCGCGGCTGCTGGCCGCAAGGCTGGGCCGACCGCTGACCGCGCCGCAGGCGATCGCGGCGCGGCTCGACGCCATCGAGTGGCTGCTGGCGCGCCGCCCGCTACGCCAGCGTCTGCGCGCTAGCCTGAAGGGGGTCGGCGACATGGCCCGCGCGCTTTCGCGCCTGGCGCTGGGTCGCGGCGGCCCGCGCGACCTCGACTGCCTGCAGCAGACGCTGCTGGCCGGCGCCGAGATCGCCCGCCTCTGCGCCGACGCGCCCGATCCGCTCGCGCCCGCGCCGCCGGAGCTCGCCGCGCCCCTCGCCGCTCTGGAATTGGACGAGGCCCGGCGCAGCTTGGCCGACGCGCTCCGCACCGGCCTCGCGCCCGGCCTGCCGCTGCAGGCGCGGGACGGCGGTTTCGTCGCGCCAGGCGTGCGCCCGGACCTCGACGAGGCGCGCGCGCTCCAGGGCGACGCCCGCCAGGTGGTGGCCGCCCTCGAAGCGCGGCTGGCGCGAGAGAGCGGCGCGCCCCTGAAGGTGCGCCACAACGCCGTGCTGGGCTACTTTCTGGAAGTCGGCGCGGCCAAGGCCGAGCCGCTGCTGCGCGCCCCGCTTTCGGCCACCTTCCTGCATCGCCAGACGCTGGCGAGCCAGATGCGCTTCACCACCTCCGAACTTTCGGATCTGGATGCGCGCATCGCCCGCGCCGCCGAGCAGGCGCTGGCCCTGGAGCTGGAGGTCTTCGAGGCCTGGCGAGGCGAGGCCGAGCGCCTCGCGCCGCAGATCCAGGCCGCGGCCGAAGCGCTGGCGCGCCTCGACGTCGCCGCCGCCCTGGCCGAATGGGCCGAGGAGGTCGGCGCCTGCCGTCCCGCCATCGACCGGTCCCTGGCCTTCGCCGCCGAGAGCGCCCGCCATCCGGTGGTGGAGGCGGCGGTGAAGCGCGCCGGCGATCCCTTTACGCCCAACGACTGCGGCCTCGACGGCTGCGGCCACGGCGCGGCCCGGCTCGCCATCGTCACCGGCCCCAACATGGCGGGCAAGTCGACCTTCCTGCGCCAGAATGCGCTCCTGGTCGTCCTCGCCCAGGCCGGGTGCTTCGTTCCGGCCAGAGCCTTTCGGCTGGGTGTCGTCGATCGGCTGTTCAGCCGCGTCGGGGCGGGCGACGACCTCGCCCGCGGCCGCTCGACCTTCATGGCCGAGATGATCGAGACCGCGGCGATCCTCAATGGCGCGACGCCGCGCTCCTTCGTCATCCTGGACGAGATCGGGCGCGGCACGGCGACCTACGACGGCCTCGCCATCGCCTGGGCCGCGGCCGAGGCCCTGCACGACGTCAACCGCTGCCGCACCCTCTTCGCCACCCATTATCATGAACTCGCCAGCCTGGAGCAGACCCTGGCCCACGTCGCCAACCTGTCGCTGAGGGCCAAGGAGTGGAACGGCGAACTGGTGTTCCTGCACGAGGCGGCGCGCGGCCCCGCCGACCGATCTTACGGCGTTCAGGTCGCCAAGCTCGCCGGCGTACCGCCCGCCGTGGTCGGCCGCGCCCGTCAGGTTCTCGACCGGCTGGAGAGCGAAGCCGTGGCGCACGAAAGCCTGGCCGACCTGCCGCTCTTCGCCGCCGCGACCTCGGCCCGCGCCGCGCCGGCGCCGAGCCCGGTGGACGACGCGCTGCGCAGCCTCGACCTCGACGGCATGAGTCCCCGCGAGGCCATGGACGCCCTGTTCCGGCTCAAGGGCCTGCTCGGGGAGCCGGCGCGCACGAAAACTTAAGCCGGCGCGCCCATTCTTGGTTGAAGGGCAACGAAAAGAGCGCAGGGCGGCATGGCGACAGCGGCCAAGGGACGGGCCGAGGCGGAGCGTCGGCGGTTGCAGGCGATCCGATCCCTGGACCTGGAGGAGGCGCGGCCCGCGTTCGAGCGGATCGCGCGCATCGCCAAATCTCTGGCCGCAACGCCGGTCGCCAACGTCGGCATGGTCGAGGCCGATCGGCTGTGGCTCGCCGGCGTCAGCGATATCGGGCAGCGGGCGATCCCGCGCGAGCACTCGTTCACCCGGTACGCCATCGAGACCGACGCCGTCTTCTGGCTCGAGGACGCCGCCGCCGATCCGCGCTTCGCCGACAATCCGTTCGTGCGCGGCGCCCCGGGGTATCGCTTCTACGCCGGCGCGCCGATCAGGCTCTCGAACGGCGCCCGGGTCGGCGCCCTGGCGGTGCTCGACCTGAAGCCGCGCGCCTTCGAGCCGGCGCTCGCCGCGGCGCTGCAGGACCTGGCCGCCCTGGTCGCCGACGAGTGGGAGCGCCGCCGCGCCCTGAACGACCTCGCCCTCAGCGAGGCCGACGCCCGCGCCGCCCAGCGGCTGCTCTTCGGCATCGTCGAGAGCGCTCCGGTGGCCCTGGTGATGACCGACCGCAAGCTGCGGGTGCTCAATTGCAGCCGCCGCTGGCTCGAGGACCGCTGCCTGGCGGGCCGTGAGGTGCGCGGCCGCAAGCTCGAAGAGCTGCTGCCCGGCGCCACCCAACGCTGGGGGCGCGCCTATCGCCGCGCCCTCGCCGGCGAGACCGTGACCGACGCGCGCCTGCGCCTGCCGACCCTCGCGGACGGGCGCACGCCCTGGGTGCGGGTGGAGGTCTCGCCGTGGCGCGACGCGCGCGGCCGCATCGGCGGCCTCCTGATGATGAGCCACGACATCACCGACATGGTCGAGGCGCTGGAGGCGTCGCAGCGCTCGCAGCGGACGCTGAAGCTCGCCATGGAGATCGGCGAGCTTTCCATGTGGGAACTCGACCACGGGCGCCGCGAACTCTACGCCGCCGGCGCGGACCTCGCCGGATCGCTGAAAGAGCGGACCTATCAATGGATGAACGACCACATGTGGGCGGTGATCCACCCGCATGACCGTCCGGCCGCCAAGGCGGCGTGGAAGCGCTACGAAAGCGATGGCGAGCCCTATCGGGTCGTCTTCCGGGTGATGCAGCGCGACGGTCCGCACATCTGGGTGCAGTCGGCGACCGAGGCCATCCGCGACGAGACCGGCGAGGTGGTGCGCGTCGTGGGCGTGCTGCGCAACATCGACAAGCAGAAGCGCTCGGAGATGGCGCTGGCCCGGGCCCGGGACGAAGCCGAGGCCGCCAACCGCGCCAAGAGCGAGTTCCTCGCCAACATGAGTCACGAGATCCGCACGCCGCTCAACGGCGTCATGGGCGTCGCCAGCGCCCTGGCGCGCACCGAGCTTTCCGGCGGCCAGCGCGAGATGGTCGGACTCATCGAAAGCTCGGCGAGCACGCTCGAGAGCCTCCTCTCCGACGTTCTCGACCTGGCCAGAATCGAATCGGGCCGCATGTTGATCGCCAGCGAGCCGTTCGAACTTGCGCGCTGCATCGCCGATGTCGGCGCGCTGTTCCAGCCGATCGCCGAGGCCAAGGGCCTCGAGCTCATCATCGAGGCGAGTCCCGACATCGCCGGCGCATTCCTCGGCGACGCCCCGCGCGTGCGCCAGATCCTCACCAATCTCGTCGCCAACGCGGTGAAATTCACGCCCGGCGGCGAGGTGCGCCTGGGCGCTTCGGCCCTGCGCACCCCGGACGGGCTCGACGCGCGGCTCTGGGTCAGAGACACCGGCATCGGCTTCGACGCCGAGACCCGGGCGCGGCTGTTCGGCCGTTTCGAGCAGGCCGACGGCTCGATCACCCGCCGCTATGGCGGATCGGGACTGGGCCTCGCCATCTCCCGCTCGCTGGCCGAGCAGATGGGCGGCGCCCTGGATGCGGCGTCGTCGCCGGGCGAGGGGGCGACCTTCACGCTGACGCTGCCCCTCGTCCGCGTCGCCGCCGCTGCGCCGGGATCGGCGCCGGACGAGGCGCCTTCGCCAGACGACCCCCTGCCCGTGCGCGTGCTGCTGGCCGAGGACCACCCGACCAACCGGCGCGTGGTGGAGCTGATCCTGGGGGCGGCCGGCGTCGATCTCACCTGCGTCTGCGATGGCCGCGAGGCGGTCGAGGCCTGGCGCGGCGGCGGATTCGATCTCATCCTGATGGACATGCAGATGCCGGTGGTGGATGGCCTCACCGCCATCCGCCAGATTCGCGCACGCGAAGCGGCCGGCGGCCACCGGCGCGTCGTCATCCACGCGCTCACCGCCAACGCCATGCCCGAGCACGCCCAGGCCTCGCGCGCGGCCGGCGCCGACGGCCACCTCACCAAGCCGATCACCGCCGAGGCGCTGCTGCGCGCCGTCGCGGCTGCGGCGCAGGGCGAGGCGCCGGACACTGCGGCGCGCCGAAGCGCCTGAACGGCGCCTTAACCTTGTGGGGCTAGGCAGGGGTCCGGGAAGACGAGATCTGCGCCGATGATCCTCTCTCGCCTGCGAGCGCTCGCGCGCGACCTGGGCGCCAACGTGGCGATCACCTTCGCCCTCGTCGGGGTGATGCTGATCCTGCTCGTGTTCATGGCGGTGGATCTCTCCAACGCCTACGCCGCCAAGAGCGGCCTCCAGGACGCCACCGACGCCGCGGCCCTGGCTGTCGCCACCGACGCCTCGAACAATCCCAACGAGAGCGAAGCCCAGCTCCAGGCGGCCGCCCAGGCCATGCTGGTCGCCGACTTCGCCAAGGATGCGCCGCAGATCACCGACTTCCACGTCTGCGCGCCGGTGCAGAACGATTGCACCGACGCCGACGGCGCGGCCTTGAAGATGGACACGGTGACGATGCGGACCTCGGCGGGGGCGCCCTGCCTGCTCTCCGGCCTTTCGTCTCTGTGCGGCGGCCAGGGCGCCCTCATCGACGTGAAGGCCCAGACCACCACCACGATCAACTTCGGCCTGACGCTGCAGCTCAACGTCGCCATGGATTCGTCCGCCTCGATGATCGTGGGCGCGACCGCGGCCGACGTGAACGCCATCTCCAACTGGGTCGGCGCCCATTGGAACCAGGTCAAGCCCGGCGATCCTCCACCCACCTATCGGACCGGTGACGATCCGCCTTGCGCCTTCGCCTGCCACGACGTCGGCGCCGCCACCAACGCGCGCGACATCGCCAAGGGCCTCAGCCGCGCCCACCAGGCCGGCGCCACCACCCGTTTCGACGTCATGACCGCCGCGGCCCAGGGGCTCGTCACCCATCTGCAGGCCGAGGCCGCGGCCAACAACCGCGTGCCCCAGGACAAGGTCGTCTTCAACATCATGTCGTTCGACACCAGCCTGCACCAGTACGGGCCTGCGAACGTCGGTTTCAGCGGCGCCCAGGCGGCGATCCGCCAGGTGACGCCCGGGCTCGACACCTGGATGTCGACGATCATGGGGCAGCTCACGGCCCAGCTCGGCGCCAACGGCAACGGGACCTCCACCGCCTCGCCGCTGAAATTCCTGATCCTGGTCACCGACGGACTGCAATCGGACCGCAGCAACAACTGGAGCTGCTCCAGCTGGGGCTGGGACCCGGCGTGGGGCTACAACACCTGCTATGGCGGCTATGCGACCACGATCAGCGCCGCCCAGTGCGCCCAGCTGAAGGACAATGGCATCGTGGTGGCGGTGCTGGAGACCCCTTACGTGCCGCTGACCGGCCAGTCGCCCAACGTCGCGCCCTACGAGAAGACCGTGCGCCACGTCATCTTCCCGGGCGGTCCCAACACCCCCAGCTCCGTCAGCGCCGCCCTGCAGGCCTGCGCCTCGCAGGGCTACTATTTCCAGGCGGTCAACGCCTCCGACATCGCCACCGGCTTCACCACCTTGACCGACAAGTTCATCGGCGCCGCCACCCGCATCGCCAACTGATCGCGCGACGGTTTGCCGAGAGTGAGCCGCCAAGCATTCGCGTGGCGTCCGCCGAAAGCGGAAATAGCCGTGTTGCGCTTGGCGGTTCTTCCTCCCGCAACCCCGTTCATCCCGGCAGGCCGAGGATCAGGGATAGAGGACGCAGGCATAGGCCTTCGCCAGATCGTCAGTGTCCTCGCCGAGGACGCTGAGAGCGCGCGATGTGTGACGCAAGGAATGCTTCGGCCGACCGAGCGTCTCCTCGCCTTCGATCGGCGCCGCGCTGCGGCAGGGGACGGGCGGGCCGCGTCCTGGTCGCGGGTGAACGGCGGCTGAACGCGGCGCTCAGGGCCAGCTCAGCGGCGCCGGCGCATCCTTCCCGCCATGGCCGCCGCCAGCAACGATCGCGGACGGCGGCGGAAATGCCGAGCGCGGAAAGGATCGCGTCATGCGCGTCGATTGGGTTGTGCTGGACGGGGCGGCCCAGGGAAAGGTCGAAGTCGGCGACCTGGTGAGCGTGGAGGCCGGCGGCATGCCGAGCTACCGGGTGATGCAGCTGGCCGACGGCCGGGCCTGGCTCCGCGACGAGGCGCGCCGGTTCGATTGCATCGCGCCCCTGAGTCTGTTCCACTGGAAGGCGAGCGGACCCGCCCTCTGACGGCCGCGCGACAGCCGGTTCAGCGGGCGAACACGCAGTCGGCGCCGCCGTCGCGCCGCACCCAACCCTCGGCGGCGTCGATCCTGTGGAAGCGGCGGCGCACGTAAGGCCCCGGATCCACCGCCCGCCATTTCAGCGGACTGGGCAGGATGGCCACCAGCCGCGCCGCCTGGGCGGGGTTCAGCGCGTGGGCGCTGACGTGGAAGTAGTGTTCGGCCGCAGCCTGAACGCCATAGATCCCCGGCCCCATCTCCACCGTGTTCAGATAGACCTCCATGATCCGCCGCTTGCCCCAGAGGGCTTCGATGAGAACGGTGAAGTAGGCTTCGAAGCCCTTGCGCACCCACGAGCGCTGCGGCCACAGAAACACGTTCTTGGCGGTCTGCTGGCTGATGGTCGAGCCGCCGCGCAGGCGCCCGGGATCGCGCGCGTCGTGGCGCAGGGCCATTTCGATGGCGGTGAAGTCGAAGCCGTGGTGCCGACAGAAACGCGCGTCCTCGGCCGCCACGGCGGCCCTGGGCACGGCCGCGGCGATCCGGGAGAGCGGCCGCCAGCGGTGGTCGATGCCCTTGCCCTGGAAGAGCCGCTCGACCATCACAAGGTGAGCGGCGGCGGCGCGAAGCGGTAGACGATCACCGCCGCGACCGGCCCGGCGACCAGCGTCAGGAAGAGCATTAGGCCGAGGCCGCGCCAGACGCGCCGCCAGGGCCCACGGTGCGCCCCGGCCCTGGGCGTCCTTGCCTTGCGCGTCCCCGCCCTGCGCGTCCTGGCCCCGACCATCTCGCGCCTTTCCGTGCGGTGCGCCGCGGTGCTAGCGATGCGGCGCGCCGCCCGTCAAGCCGGCTGCACCCTGGAGGAGTTCATGGATGTCGCCGAAGCGGCCCGTCGCCGCATCTCGACCCGCGCCTTCAGGCCCGATCCGCCGCCCGCCGCCCTGGTGCGCGAGATCCTGGAGGCCGCCGCCCGCGCGCCCTCGGGCGGCAACCTGCAGCCCTGGCGCGTCCACGCCCTCGCCGGCGCGGCCCTCGAGGCGTTCAAGGCCCTGATCGCGGCGACGCCGATGCAGGCGCCCGAGTACGACGTCTATCCGCCGCAGCTCTGGGAGCCGTTCCGCACCCGGCGCTTCGTCTGCGGCGAGGATCTCTACGCCTCGATCGGCATTCCGCGCGACGACCGGCCGGCGCGGCTGCGGGCGCTGGCGCGCAACGCCAGCTTCTTCGGCGCGCCGGTGGGCGTCTTCTTCAGCCTGGACCGCAAGGTCGGTCCGCCGCAGTGGTCGGACGTGGGCATGTACATGCAGACCCTGATGCTGCTCGCCGTCGAGCGCGGCCTTTCCACCTGCGCCCAGGAGTACTGGGCGCGCTATCCGCAGACGGTGGCCGATTTCCTGCGCCTGCCGCAGGATCACATGCTCTTCTGCGGCATGGCGCTCGGCTACGCCGACGAGGCCGCCCCCATCAACGGCTGGCGCACCCGGCGCGATCCCTTCGAGACCTGGTGCGAGATGCGCGGTTTCGAGTGAGGCGGAGCGCCCTCATGGCGCCGGAACCGGCTCCACGCCCGCGCCGCCCTCCTCGTCGCCCCAGGCGATGCGGCCGCCCCCGAGCGCCAGCGCCGTGATCGCAGGGCCGGTTTCGGCCTTCACGCTGCGCGTCGCGCCGCCGCCGACGTCGCCGGCCCAGATGCGCCCGTCGACGAGGCCCGCGACGATGAGACCGCCCGCCGGCTCGGCGGCGACGCGGGCGACGAGGCTGTCCGCCTCGAAGCCGATTTCCATGGCCTCCTTGCCCATCGGCCCGTCCGCACCCGCGAACGGCCAGACCACCACGCCTCGGGCCCCGGACGTCGCCAGCCAGCGGCCGCCGGCGAGGAATGCGAGGCTCCTCACCTTGGCCGGATAGCCGCCCATGCGCATGTCCCTGGCGTCGGCGAGGCGCCAGCCGTGCAGGGCGTTCTCCTGCGTCGAGGAGATCAGGAAACGGCCGTCGGGGCTGAACGCGAGGCCGATGTGCGATCCGGCCCAGCGCAGCATCGCCGGCTTCTGGACCTCGATGCGCGCGTACCACAGCGCCGCGCCGCCGTAGCTGGCGACCGCCAGGCGCCGGCCGCGGGGCTCGAAGGCGAGGTCGGCGACCGAATGGTCGTGGACCAGGGTGCGCGCGAAGCCGGGATCGGCCAGATCGAGGATGCGCGCCTCGCGTCCCGCGCCGAAGGCGACGAGGCTCTGGCCCGGGACCACCGCGAGGCTCTCGATCCACCGGGAGGGGCTCGTCTCGGCCAGGCTCTGGCCGCCGTCGCCGCCCGACCAGACCAGCCGGCCATCGTCGCCGCCGCTGATCACCCCGGGCGCCTTCGGATGGCGCGCCGCGCAGAGGATGGCGCCGGCGTGCGCGTCGGCGCCCGCGCCGCTCTCCCAGCGCACCTGCCCGTCGCCGAGGGCGAACACCGCCTCGCCGCTGGCCTCGAAGAGAGCGGCGGTCACGTAGGACCCGAAGCTCCATCGCATCGGCGCCCCATAACCCACCGCCCGAGACGGCCCAACAGCGTTCTTCGCAGCGGGCTTTACATCCAGCCGGTTCCGGGCAATGGGTGTCGACGTCAATTTGATGGGCGCCCGGCGGGCGAGGAGCGGTCTATGGCGGCGCAGCTGGCGGGCAGCGGCAAGAAGAACAAGTTCGATCTCGGCCAGAACAGCGACATCAACGTCACTCCGTTCGTCGATGTGATGCTGGTGCTGCTGATCATCTTCATGGTCACCGCGCCCCTGGCCACCGTGTCCATCAAGATCGACATTCCGCCGGCGCAGGCGCCCAAGAACCCGACCAAGCCGCCGACCATCATCTCCATCGCCCAGAACGGCGATCTCGCCGTCTCGTTCGCGACCAGCCCCACCACCACCCAGAACCGTCCGGCCACCTTGCAGGACATGAATTCGCTGCTCGCCGCTTCCCTCGGCGGCCCCGATCCGACGCTGCAGCAGGTGTTCGTGCACGCCGACCAGCACGTCCGCTACGGCGTCTTCATGTCGGTGGTGAACCAGCTGCAGCTGGACGGCTACTACAAGATCGGCATCATCAGCGAAGAGGTCACGGTCTGACGGCCCCGCGCCGCCGCGCGCGGCCCGCTACGCCGCGCAGCTGCGAAAGCCCGCGTTCAGCAGCGCCTCGTCGAGATTGCGGCCGATGAAGACCATCCGGCTCGAGCGGGTCTCGCCATCGCGCCACGGATGCTGGAAATCGCCTTCCAGGATCATGTGCACGGCCTGAAACACCAGGCGGCGGTCCTCGCCCTTCACGTCGAGGATGCCCTTGGCGCGCAGGATGTCCGGCCCCTGCCGCGCCAGCAGATCGTTCAGCCACTGGGTGATCCTCTGCGGGTTCACCGGTCCGTCCAGCCGCAGCGACACGCCGCGGATGTCGTCGTCGTGGACATGGTCGTGATGATCCGGCGGGCAGGTCTCGTCGTGGACGTGGCCGGGCTCGCCGTGGGCCGGGGCGAGGAACTCCGGCTCGAGTTCCAGGATCCGGTCGAGATCGAAGCCGCCCCGGCCGAGGATGGCGTCGAGCGGCACGCCGGCGCGCGTGGCGCGGTGGATCGGCGCCAGCGGATTGAGCCGGCGCAGCCGCGCCTCGACGCCTCTCAGTTCGGCCTCGCTGGCGAGGTCGGTCTTGTTGAGAACGATCTGGTCGGCGAAGGCGATCTGCTCGCGCGCCTCGCGACTGTCGGCGAGGCGGAGCCCGATGTGCCGGGCGTCGACCACGGTGGTCACCGAATCGAGCCTCGCCTTCGCCCTCACCTCCTCGTCGACGAAGAAGGTCTGGGCGACCGGCCCGGGATCGGCGAGGCCCGTGGTCTCGATGATGATGCCGTCGAACGCGCCCTTGCGCTTCATCAGCCCCTGGACCACCCGGATCAGGTCGCCGCGCACGGTGCAGCAGACGCAGCCGTTGTTCATCTCGAACACTTCCTCGTCGGCGCCCACGACGAGCTCGTTGTCGATGCCGATCTCGCCGAACTCGTTGACGATCACGGCGTAGCGCTTGCCGTGGTCCTCGGAGAGGATGCGGTTGAGCAAGGTGGTCTTGCCGGCGCCGAGATAGCCGGTGAGCACGGTGACGGGAACGGGGGCCATGGCGCTTATCTAGGACGCGCAGGGCGCCGCGTCCAAGGGGCGGCGTCGCGGCGACCCTCCACCCTCCGCTCCCCCGTCGATAGACAAGGTCCAGGCAGGAAGCAGTGCAAGGCAAACCACCAAGGACACCAAGCCCACGCGCCCTGGCCCGCGGCTGACCGCCAGCGCCGGAAGTCCCCTCACCCGTCCGCCTAACGGCGGCCGCCCCCTCCCCAAAGGGGAGAGGGCTAGGGATGCCGGGTAGCCCTCGCCCCGCGCAGCGGGGAGAGGTCGAGCGAGCGCGTCAGCGCTCGACCGGGTGAGGGGCCTTGCCGCGAAGCGGCGCCTTCGAATCCTCCGCGGTTCATTCCTTCCGCCTTCGGCGGGCCCGAACGCCCTGTTGCGTGCCTTGGCCGGCGTTGACTTCGCAGGGCGCGCGGCTATAAAGCGCCTCCCTCGCCCGCGGGTCCGCTCGCGGGCGCATCTCATTTTGCCAGGACGGCGGCGATGTACGCGGTGATCAGGACCGGCGGCAAGCAGTACCGGGTCAGCCCGGGCGAGGTGCTGGTGGTGGAAAAGCTCTCCGGCACGCCGGGCGACAGCGTGGCATTCGACCAGGTGCTGATGATCGGCGACGGCGAGGCCGTCACCGTCGGCGCGCCGCTCGTCGAGGGCGCCAGCGTCAACGCCACCCTGATCGAGACCCGCCGCGGCGAGAAGATCAAGATCTTCAAGAAGACCCGCCGGCAGGGCTACCGCCGCACCCGCGGCCACCGGCAGAGCGAGAGCGTGCTGCGCGTCACCGCGGTCGCCGGCGACGGCAGGAGCCAGGCCTGGGACGGCGAGGTCGATCTGACCCCGCGCGCCGAACTCAATCTGCGCGCCCGCAACCTCGCCCGGATCGGGGCGCCGCCGCTGACGCCCGACGCGGTCGAGGTCGAGACGGTGGTCGAGCCTGAAGGTCCGGGCAAGGCCGCGCGCGGCCGGGCCAAGGTGGTCGAGACCTCCGAGCCCGTGACCGCCGAGGCGAGCGGCGCAGCCGAATCCAGGAAGAGCGCCCGCAAGAAGAGCGCCGCCCCGAAGGAAGCCAAGACCTCCCATCCCACCAAGGCCCAGGCGAGGTCGTCCGCGCCCAAGCCGTCGAAGGCCCAGGCCAAGGCGCCCGCCATCCGCAAGTCCGCCCCGCGCGGCAAGGGCGGCTGACGCCCCGTTCGAGGAGAGTAAAAGGCCATGGCTCACAAGAAATCCGGCGGCTCCTCGCGCAACGGCCGCGACTCGGCGGGCCGGCGCCTGGGCGTCAAGAAATACGGCGGCGAAGCGGTGAACGCCGGCGCGATCATCGTACGCCAGCGCGGCGCCAAGCTCTGGCCGGGCGAGAACGTCGGCATGGGCCGCGACCATACCCTCTTCGCCCTGAAGACCGGCCACGTGGGATTCGTCACCCGAAAGAACGACCGCACCTACGCCATGGTGACGCCGGCCAAGGCCGACTAGGCGACCCGAGCAGCCAAGCCGGATCGCCCTCGAAGAGCGATCCGGACGCACGACCCAGGCGGGGAGTCCGGAGCGCAGGACCCCCGCCTTTTGCGTCGTGCTGGGAGGCGACCATGATCGAGGAGACCCTGACGCGGCCCATCATCGCCACGGCGCGCCTCGTCCTGCGCCCGCCGGTGGCGGAAGACGCGCCACGGCTGGCCGAACTGGCGAACGATTTCGAGGTCGCCGGGATGACCACGACCATACCCCACCCCTACACCCTGGCCGACGCCGAAGCGTTCATCGGCCGGGCGCGGAGCGCCGAGCCCGCCAAGGAGGCGCTCTTCGCGATCGAACTATCCGGCGAGGGCGTCATCGGAACCCTGGGCCTCGACCCGGACGGGACGCTCGCCCACGAAGTCGGCTACTGGATCGGGCGATCCTACTGGGGCCGCGGCTACGTCACCGAAGCCTTGATCGCGGGCCTGGGCTGGGCGCGCGCCGACTGGGGCCGGCGCTGCGTCACCGCGCGCCACTTTATCGACAATCCCGCCTCCGCCGCCGTGCTCGCCAAGGCCGGATTCCTCTACACCGGCCGGCAGGAGACGCGCTTCTGCGTCGCGCGGGCCCAGCCCGTGCTCAGCCGCTGGATGGTGTGGCTGGCTTAGCGGGCGGACAGGGGGAAGACCCACATCACGTCGTCGTCGGTCTCGCGCACGCCGCCGCAGCCGGCGTAGAGGCGCATGGCCGGCTGGTTCGCCGCGCTGGTCAGGACCCACATCTCATAGTAGCCGCGCTCGACGCTGAGCCGGCGCAGAGCCTCGATCATCGCTCTGGCCGCGCCGCAGCGGCGATGGCTCTCGGCCGTATCCACCGAGTAGATCAGCAGCGCCGTGCGGGTCATCTGCGCGAGCACATGGCCGTATATGAAGCCGACAGGTTCCCGCCCTCGAGCGCCGCGACGGCCACGAAACAGGGATCGGATAAGAGTTCGCGGCAGCGGTGCGGGGCAGGAACGCCATCCTCGTCCTCGCCGGAGGTCACCGCTGCGGCCGCAGCGGCCAGAAGGACCTCGTCGCCAGGCCGCAGGATCCGCGCTTCCATTCCGCTCCGCCTCGCTGGTGATCAGGTGTCGCAACCGGGGTGTCGCAATCGGGGCTGACATCTCCCCGCTGGGGGCCTATATAGACCCCACATCGTCCGTTGGCGCTGGATGGCGCTTACGAGCGGCGGCCCCAAAGGCCAGCCGCTTTTTTGTTGATCGAAAGGCTTGGGCTTGCGCGGCAAGACCGCAGAAGACGAGGCGCTGCTGGCGCTGCTGGATCCCGTGGCCGGCGCCGCCGGCTACGCCATCGTGCGCCTGCGGCTCGCGGGCGGCGACCACGCGCGGCGGCTGCAGATCATGGCCGAGCGCCCGGACGGGACCATGCTGGTGGAGGACTGCACGGCGCTTTCGCGGGCGATCTCCCTGGTCCTGGACGCCGCCGATCCGATCCGCTGCGAATATACGCTGGAGGTCTCCAGCCCGGGCATCGACCGGCCGCTGACCCGCCTGGAGGACTTCGCTACCTACGCCGGTTTCGAGGCGCGCCTCGAACTGGACCGCCTGGTCGAGAACCGCCGCCGCTTCAAGGGCGTGCTGGCCGGCGCCGAGGATGGCCAGGTGGCCATCGAGCTGGAGGGCGAATCCCAGACCGCCCTCGTCGCCTTCGCCTGGATCAGCGAGGCCAAGCTCGTGATCACCGACCGGCTGATGCAGCGTGGCGCGGCGGCCAGGGCCGCCCGATTGCCACCTCCTCCTGCGACAGGGGAAGAGGCGCGCGAACCGGCGCAGGAGCGCGGCGCCGCGGCACGAAACACGGGGCGCAGCAAGCCCGCTTCGCCCCCCGGGCCGCGCCTGCAGGGCGCTGCCCCCGTGGGGGACAGTGACACGAACAAACGAGGAATCTGCAGATGAGCGTCACCGGCATCTCCGCCAATCGTCAGGAGCTGCTTCAGATCGCCGACGCGGTCGCCCGCGAGAAGGCCATCGAGAAGGAGATCGTCATCGAGGCGATCGAGGAGGCGATCCAGAAGGCCGCGCGCACGCGCTATGGCGCCGAGCACGACATCCGCGTCGCCATCGATCCCAAGACCGGCGAGACCGCCATCACCCGCGTGGTCACCGTGGTCGAGGACGATGCCGAGGAGGTCAACGACTACGCCCAGAAGCGCCTCGCCGACGCTCTGGCCGACGATGCGGACGCCTTCGTCGGCAAGACCTACGTCGAGGAGCTGCCGCCCTTCGAGTTCGGCCGCGTCCAGACCCAGATGGCCCGGCAGGTGGTCACCGGGAAGGTGCGCGAGGCCGAGCGCGAGCGGCAGTACGAGGAGTTCAAGGACCGCGTCGGCGAGATCGTCAACGGCGTCGCCAAGCGGGTCGAGTACGGCAACGTCATCGCCGACCTCGGCCGCGGCGAGGGGGTGATGCGGCGCGACCAGTCGATCCCGCGCGAGAACTTCCAGGTCGGCGACCGCGTCCGCTCCTACATCTACGACGTGCGCCGCGAGGCCAAGGGTCCGCAGATCATGCTCTCGCGCGCCCACGGCGGCTTCATGGCCAAGCTGTTCGCCCAGGAGGTTCCCGAGGTCTACGACGGGGTGATCGAGATCAGAGCCGTCGCCCGCGATCCGGGCAGCCGGGCCAAGATGGCGGTGATCTCCAACGACTCCTCCATCGACCCGGTGGGCGCCTGCGTCGGCATGCGCGGCAGCCGCGTCCAGGCCGTGGTCGCCGAACTTCAGGGCGAGAAGATCGACATCATCCAGTGGAGCGCCGACGAAGCGACTTTCCTCGTCAACGCCCTGGCGCCGGCCGAGGTCACCAAGGTGGTGATGGACGAAGAGGCCGGGCGCGTCGAGGTGGTGGTGCCCGACGAGCAGCTGTCGCTGGCCATCGGCCGGCGCGGTCAGAACGTGCGCCTCGCCTCGCAGCTTACCGGCTGGCAGATCGACATCATGACCGAGAGCCAGGAATCGGAGCGCCGCCAGCGCGAGTTCGCCGAGCGCACCGCCCTCTTCCAGGAGGCGCTCGACGTCGACGAGGTCATCGCCCAGCTCCTGGTCACCGAAGGCTTCGCCAGCGTCGAGGACGTGGCTTACGTCGAAGCGGCCGAGATCGCCGGCATCGAGGGCTTCGACGAGGACACCGCCGAGGAGATCCAGGCGCGCGCCCGCGAATACCTGGACAAGGAGGCCGCCGAATACGACGCCCGCCGCCGCGAGCTGGGCGTCGAGGATCCGGTCCTGGAGGTCGAAGGCGTCACCTTGCCCATGGCCGTCACCCTGGGCGAGCACGACATCAAGACCCTCGAGGATCTCGCCGGCCTCGTCCCCGACGATATCCGCGGCTATTACGAGACCAAGAACGGTGAGCGCGTCCGCGAGCCCGGGATTCTCGACGACTACAACCTGCCGCCCGAGGAGGCCGAACGCCTGGTGCTGCGCGCCCGGGTGGCCGCCGGCTGGATAGAGCCGGAGGCCGAGCCCGAGGCCGAGGAGGATTCCGGCGCGGACGACGAGGTCCTCGCCGAGGCTGAACCTGCAGAGGCGGGCGGCGAAGCGTAAGGCCAAAGAGCGACTGGCCGCGTGCGGAGCGCCTTGCCGTGACCCTCGCCGCCGTCGGCCGCGAACGCCGCGACATCGTCTCCGGCGAGGTGATGGACGAGGCGCGGCTGATCAGGTTCGTGGCCGGACCGGAGGGGCGGGTGGCGCCGGACCTGGCGCGCAAGCTGCCGGGGCGGGGGCTGTGGGTGGCCGCCGACCGCGCCTCGGTGCAGACGGCGGCTCGCAAGGGCCTGTTCGCCCGCGCCGCCAAGGCGAAGCTCTCGGCGCCCGCCGATCTCGCCGACGAGGTCGAGCGGCTGATCGGGCTGCGGCTGCTCGCGGGCCTGGGCCTTGCGCGCAAGGCGGGCGAGCTTACCTGGGGTCATGAACGGGTGCTGGCGGCGATCGCGGCCGGCAAGGCGGCCTGGCTGGTGGAGGCCAGCGACGGCGCCGAGGACGGGCGGCGCAAGGTGCTGGCGGCGGCGCGAAAGGTCCGGCCGCCGCCCCGGCTGATGATGGCGTTCACCGGCGCGCAATTGAGTTTGGCCTTGGGCGCCCAGAATGTGATACACAGCGCCTTCCTTGCGGGGCGGGGCGCCGAGCGCTGGACATCCGATGTCGAGCGTCTATCAGGCTTTCGCCCGCTTCTCCCTTGAGGATCGGCGCGAGGAGGCCCCGGCCGCAAGGCAGGGACGCGCCCGGCCTGTCGCCGGGTTCTGTTTCCAGAGTTTGGCCGGTCCCGACGCCGGCGGGTAAAAGCGAGCTGCATGACCGACGAGAACGAGAACCGGCCGGGACGCCCCCCCTTGACGCTGAAGCCGCGCGGCGGCTCGATCAGCACCGGCACGGTGAAGCAAAGCTTCAGCCACGGCCGCTCCAAGACCGTCGTGGTGGAGACCAAGCGCCGGCGCATCGACGCGCCGCCGAGCCTCGCCGTCCCCGGCGGACCAGAAAAGCGTCCGGTGTTCGACGTTCGCGGCCGCGAGCCGGCGCGGCCGGCGGCGCCGGCGTCGCAGGACGCCCACGCCCTCTCCGAGGATGAGCGCCAGCGCCGCCAGAAGGTGGCCGCCGAGTTCGCCCGCCAGCAGGCGGAGCGCGAGAGCGCCGCCGCCCATGCCCGCGAGGCGCTCGCCGCTCGCGCCCGCGAGGCCGAGGCCGCTTCGGCCCCGCCCGCCGCCGAGCCGGCCGCCGTCGCCGCAGCGCCCGAGCTGCAGGTCGAGACGCCCGGCGAGCCGGCGCCGGCCGCCGTCGCGCCGGCCGCACCGGCGCCGGTCGCCGAGGCGCCCCCCGAACCCCGCCCCGAACCGCCGGCGCGCAGCGAAGCTCCGCGTCCGGCGCCTGCGCCTCAGACGCGTTCGTACGAGCCCGGCCGCGAGCGCCGGGACGAGCGCGAGCGCACCACCACCTATCGTCCCGACCGGCCGCCGCCGCGCGGTGAGGGCGGCGGATTCGCGCCCCGCGGCCCGCGCCCCGAGGGCGGCTTTCGCGACCGCGAGGGCGCCCCGCGTCCCGACCGGCCGCCGCCGCGTCCGGGCGAGACGGTCCGCTACTCGGCTCTCAGCCCCAGGCCCGCGCCCCGCGAGGGCGGACGGCCCGGCGGCCCGCGTCCGGGCGCCGGCCCGCGCCCGGCGCAGCCGCCGTCCGTTCCCGAAATCCAGCGCGCCACGCGCCAGGCGCCGCGCCCCGGCAGCCTCAACCTCGATCGCCGTCCCGACTTCGACGAGGAGGCCGACACCCGCCGCGGCAAGGCCGCGCCCAGCAAGGCGGTCTCGCGCACCAAGGGCGAGCCCAAGCGGCGCGAGGGGCGGCTGACGATCCAGGCCCTGGCCGGAGACGACGAGGACGCGGTCGAGCGCATGCGCTCGCTCGCCTCGGTCCGCCGCGCCCGCGAGCGCGAGCGCGAGAAGCGCAAGGGCGGCCAGGTCGAGCAGGCGAAGATCGCGCGCGAGGTCATCATCCCCGACGTGATCACCGTGCAGGAACTGGCCGGCCGCATGGCCGTGCGCGGCGTCGAAATCATCAAGTTCCTGATGCGCGAGGGGCTGATGCTGAAGATCAACGACGTGATCGACAGCGACACCGCCGAGCTGGTCGCCACCGAGTTCGGCCACAGCGCGCGCCGGGTCTCGGAGAGCGACGTCGAGGTCGGCTTCATCGGCGGCGAGGACGTGGACGACCATCTGGTCGCCAGGGCGCCCGTGGTCACGGTGATGGGCCACGTCGATCACGGCAAGACCTCGCTGCTCGACGCGCTGCGCTCCACCGACGTCGCTGGCGGCGAGCACGGCGGCATCACCCAGCACATCGGCGCCTATCAGGTGCGCCTCGAGAACGGCCAGCGCGTGACCTTCCTCGACACCCCCGGCCACGCGGCCTTTTCCGCCATGCGGGCGCGCGGCGCCAACGTCACCGACATCGTCATCCTGGTGGTGGCCGCCGACGACGGCGTCATGCCGCAGACGGTAGAGGCCATCCATCACGCCAGGGCGGCCGGCGCGCCGATGATCGTCGCCATCAACAAGATCGACAAGCCGGACGCCGACCCGCGCCGCGTCATCAACGAACTGCTCCAGCACGAGGTCGTGGTGGAGAGCCTTGGCGGCGAGACCCAGGTGGTCGAGGTCTCGGCGGTGGAGAAGCTCGGCCTGGACGACCTGATCGGCGCCATTCTGGTACAGTCCGAGGTGATGGACCTGAAGGCCAATCCGGACCGCACCGCGGACGGGGTGGTGATCGAATCCAAGGTCGATCGCGGTCGCGGCGCGGTGGCGACAGTGCTGGTCAAGCGCGGCGCCTTGCGCCGCGGCGACATCGTCGTGGCCGGCGCGAACTGGGGCCGGGTGCGGGCTCTGCTCAACGAGCGCGACGAACAGCTCGCCGACGCCGAGCCCTCCACGCCGGTGGAGATCCTCGGCCTCGACGGCGCGCCCGATCCCGGCGAGCCCTTCGCCGTGGTCGAGGACGAGGCGCGCGCCCGCGAGCTCACCGAGTACCGGATCAGGGTCAAGCGCGAGCGCTCGTCCGTTCCGGCCGGCGCCGGCGTCTCGCTGGCCGACATGATGGCCAAGCTCGCCGACAAGAAGGTCTCCGAGCTGCCGCTGCTGGTGAAGGCCGACGTGCAGGGCTCGGCCGAGGCCATCGTCGGCTCGCTCGACAAGCTCGGGACCGACGAAGTGCGCGCCCGGATCATCCTCTCCGGCGCTGGCCAGATCAACGAGAGCGACGTGATGCTGGCCAAGAGTTCCGGCGCGCCGATCCTCGGCTTCAACGTCCGGGCCTCGCGCCAGGCCCGCGATTTGGCCGAGCGCGAAGGCGTCGAGATCCGCTACTACGCCATCATCTACGACCTGATCGACGACATCCGCGGCGTGCTCTCGGGCATGCTGGCGCCAATCCAGCGCGAGACCTTCCTCGGCAACGCCGAGGTGCTGCAGGTCTTCGACATCACCAGGGTCGGCAAGGTGGCCGGATGCCGGGTGAGCGAGGGCACGGTGCGCAAGGGCTCGCGCGTGCGCATCGTGCGCGAGGGCGTGGTGGTGCTCGAACTGGGGGTGCTGCAGACCCTGAAGCGCTTCAAGGACGAGGTGAACGAGGTCACCGCCGGACAGGAGTGCGGCATGGCCTTCCAGGGCTTCCAGGACATCAAGGCCGGCGACCTGATCGAGTGCTTCAACCTCGAAGAGGTGAAGCGGACGCTCTGAGGCGACGCAAGCCCGCTTCGGCTACTTCCCCCGACCGGGGCAGAGAGGGTAGCCTCCCGTCGATCGGTGGAGGGGTCTTTCCCGTCGCCCGGCCACCGCGGGAGCTTGCCGATGTTCGCCACCGCCGCCTACGAGACCCTCCTCGTCGACATCCCCCGCCCGCACGTGGCGCGGATCCGGCTCAATCGCGAGAAGCAGATGAACGCCTACAACTGGCGCATGAGCCAGGAGCTGCAGGCCGCCATCGCGCTCTACCGCGACGAGGACGATCTGCGCGCCGTGGTTCTCGCCGGCGCCGGGACCCGCGCCTTCTGCACCGGCGGCGACATCTCCGCCTCCGACCCACAGCATCGCGACAAGGTGCGCGCAGCGCCGATGGGCTCGGGCCGCGAGATGCGCGACGGCATGCAGCCGGTGCTCTCGCTGTTGCGGCGCATCGACAAGCCATCGGTGGCCCTGATCGAAGGCTACGCCGTCGCCGGCGGCCTGGCGCTGGCGCTCGCCTGCGATTTCCGCTTCGCTGGACCGGCCGCCAGGTTCGGCGACACCTCGGGCCGCTTCGGCCTGCTCCCGGACGAGGGCGGCGCCTGGCTGTTTCCGCGCTTCATGGGCTACGACCGCGCGCTGAAGATGACGCTGATGCACGAGATCTACGACGCCCGGACAGCCTTCAGGCTCGGCCTCGTCACCGAACTGGTCGAGGGCGACCTCGCGGCGCGGACGCTGGAATTCTGCGAGGGCCTGGCCGCCCAGGCGCCGCTGGCGGTGCGCATGGCCAAGACCATGATGCAGCGGGCGCTGAAGTCCAGTTTCGAATCCTCGCTCGTGGACGCCCAGCTGGCGGTGATGATCACCAATCCCAGCCAGGACGTCCGCGAGGGCGGCCAGGCGTTCCGCGAGAAGCGCGCCCCGAACTTTCAGGGGCGCTGAGCGCTCCCGGCCGCTCGGACCTTTGCGATGGTATTCAGATTCAGCGGACCTCGTGCAGGTTCAGCGCGCCGATGCCGGCGGCCACGTCGAAGCCGGTTCTTCCCTCGACGCTCAGCGGCTGCAGCGCGATGGTCCGTTCCGAACCGCCGATAAGCGCATTGGCCCCGAGGCCCACGCCCACGGCCGCGCCTGCGGTGACGCCGCCATAGTGGCCGTCGAGCGCGCCCGGGCCGAGGCGCTCGGTGGGCGCGAACACCGCCCAGACGAAGTTGCTGGGTCCCTGATAGCCGATGTCGACGCCGAACCTCGAGATGCGTCCGTCGTAGCGCGCCCGGCCGTTGATGCCGGAATAGAAGCATCGCACCGGCCTGGACGATCCGAGAATGAAGCCCCATCCGCTTTTCTCGTGACAGGAGAGCGTGCCGATCTTGACGCCGCCCTCGTGCGCCATGGCGCCGGTGGTCCATCCGAGCGCCCCAAGCAGCGACGCGCAAAGCAGAAACGTCTTCATCGGTAGATCCCTTGGCTGGCTCCCCGCCCCCAGCAAGAGCGCCCCGAGACGCAGAATGTTCCGCGCGTCGGCTTTGCGAAGAACTGGGCGCAGGTCGTCCTCAATCGATCCCTTCACTACGGCCGGCCCACACCGTCACTGGATTCATCTACGTCTCCACGGACTTGTCATGCCTGGCGTGACCATCTTGGGAGCCGGCGCGGGCCGCTGCGGCCGGTCGAACATTCCGGCGCGCGGCTGGACCATCGCCGGTCCATCATGTCAGGTGCGAAGCGGAGCGGTAATCATGGCTGACCGGGCGAAGAGACAATGACGCTGGACGCCACCCACATCGACCCTCCGGTCGAAGACCCCGTCAGCAATGTCCTCAAATGGGTGTTGCTCGTCGTGGCCATCGCCACCTTCGGCCTGCTCGCCTGGGCGACGGCGATGACGTACCGAGCCGCGCCGCCGCAACCGGAGCGATTTGTTGGCCCGACCGGCGCCGTGCTGATGACGGACCGGGACATCGTGGCCGGCAAGGGCGGCTTTCAGAAGGCCGACCTCATGGACTACGGGAGCCTCTATGGCATGGGGTCCTATTACGGCGAGGACTTCACCGCCTCGGCCCTGGTGCGGCTCGCAACGGAGACGCAGAACGACATTGCCCTGGAGACTACCGGCAAGCCGTTCGCAGCGCTCGGCGCCGACCAGCAGGCGTCGGCCACCGCGGTCATGCGCGCCGCATTGCAGGGCGTGGATCTGACCAAACCACAGGTGGAGTTGCCCGCCCCCTTGTCGGCCGCCGCCGCCGTCGTCCGAGACGACCTGGCCAAATCATTGAACACGGCGAACCCGGACGAGGGCTGGACGCCAGCCTACAGTCTTACGCCGCAGCTTGCGCGCCAGACGGCAGATTTCCTGGTATTCTCCGCGCTCACGACCGTGGCGCGGCGGCCGGGCCGGTCCTGGTCCTGGACGCAGAACTGGCCCTATGAGCCGCTGGTCGGCAACACGCCCACGACCAACACCTTCCGTTGGACCTGGATCAGTTTCTGCTTCACATTCTTCGCCTTCGGCGTGGTGCTGTTCATCTACGAGTTCTTTCTGAATCACCCCGACGACGCCCCGATGGACCCCGTGCTGTCGAGCTTCCGGCCGCTGACGCCGAGCCAGAAACGGGTGGGCAAATACTTCGTCGCGGTCGCGGGCCTGCTCCTGCTTCAGATCGGCGCCGGCATCATCATGGCGCATTCCTACTACGATCGGAAATCCTTCTATGGCATCGCAATAAACGGCGTCTTCCCGTTCAACTTCCTGCGTGATGTTCATATCCAGACGCCGATCGTCTGGATCGGTCTGTCGTGGATCGGCGCGGCGCTGTTTCTCGCCCCGGCCATCGCCGGCGGCCAGGAAGCCAAGGGCCAGCATGTGGCCGTCGATCTGCTGTTCTGGGTCACGCTCCTGGTCGTCGCGGGGGCGCTGATCGGCGACTATCTCGGCATCAGAGGGGTGATCGACCAGGGCTGGTTCTGGTTCGGCAATCAGGGCCTTTCCTATATCCAGCTCGGCCGCTTCTGGCAGATCGGGTTCTTCATCGGGCTGGCGTTCTGGAGCCTGCTGGTGATGCGGGCGCTGTGGCCGAGCCGGGCGCTGTGGCGGTCCGCAGCAGGTCAGTTCTGGTCCGGGCGCATTCGCATGGAACATCTGATCTGGGCCTCCACCATAAACATCGCCGCGCTTTACATGTTCGGGATGATCCCGCTCACCGGGATCGAGAAGTCCTTCACGATCACGGATTTCTGGCGCTGGTGGGTGGTCCACCTCTGGGTCGAGCAGTCATTCGAGTTCTTCGCGGCCACCATGAGCGCCTACCTGCTCATGTCCGTTGGACTGGTCTCCCGAAAGCTGGCCGAACGGGCGGTGTATTTCGAGATCATCCTGATCTTCCTCGGTGGCGTCATCGGCACCGGCCATCACCTCTACTGGGCGGGCGGTCCCAGCATGTGGGTGCCCATGGGCAGCATGTTCTCCTTCATCGAGGTGCTGCCGCTGGTGCTGCTCATCATCGAGGCGATCAACCACTACCGCCTCGTCAAGGCGCACCATGAGTTCAAATATCGGCTTGCCTACACCTACGTCATCGGCGCGGCGTTCTGGAACTTCGTCGGCGCCGGCGTCTTCGGCGGCGGCACGCTCAACGCACCCCTGGTGAACTATTACGAGCACGGCACCTTCCTGACGCTGAATCACGCGCATACGGCGCTGTTCGGCGCCTTCGGAGAGCTGGCGATCGGGCTGATCTACTTCTGCTTGCGGTACGTCCACGCCGAGCGCCCCGGTTTCGGCGAGAAGCTCGGGCTGGCGGCCTTCTGGCTCTACAACGCCGGCCTGGTGCTGTGGATCGCGCTCAACTTCTTCCCGATCGGATGGGCGCAGCTCGACGCCGTCTACGAGCACGGCTTCGCCTATGCCCGCAGCAACGCCTTCTATCGCAAGACCTTGTTCTGGCAGTGGATGCGCCTCCCAGGCGACGTAGTGTTCGCCGCGGGGGCGTTGCTGATGGCCTGGGACTTCATCGTGAAGCTGCGGCCGCCTTACCGTGGGGCCACCGAGGCGCCGACGCCTCAGCTCGCGCCTGCGTCTGGCGCGACGGCGAGCGAGCCGCTTCGATAGGCCGCCTCCGGCAGAGGCGGCGGCGCGCGCCGCTCAGGGCGCCGGGATCACCGGCAGCACGATCCGCGACGGGTGCTCGGGATCGTGGAAGACGGCGTTGGTCGCGACGCGCCAGCCCCTGTTGTCGTTCAGCGGCTCGCCGGTGTTGGGGTTGACGTCGAATCTCGGGAAGCTGCTGCTGGAAATGTCGAGGCGGATGCGATGGCCTTCGGCGAACAGCAGCGCCGTCGGATAGAGCTCGATCGTCAGCTCGCAGGCGCGGCCGGGCTCGAGCATGGCAGCCGCCGCGCCGCCGCGGTGGCGCGCCCGCACGATGCCGTCGACCACGTTCAGCGCCAGCCCTTCGGGGAAGTCGGCGTTGGGCGGATAGACATCGACGAGCTTGGCGGTGAAGTCGGTGTCCGGCCCGTCGGAGCTGGCCCAGAGCGTGACGACGACAGGCCCGGTCACCTCGATGGGCTGGGCGAGGGCCCGGGTCTGGAAGACGAGCACGTCGGTGCGCTCGGCGAGCGGGGCGGCGTCCTCGCAGGGCCAAAGGCCGAGACGGCAGTGCTGGTCCTGGGCGCCGGCCTGCATCAGGTCGCCCTGGGACGAGACATTGCCGCCGAGGGAGGGAACCGGGCGGCGCGGATCGAAGCGGTAGCGCGTCGGCTCCGCCGCGCCGGGCGGCTCGCACGATAGCGCCCCGCCCGCGTGCAGGTAGAAGGGCGTGAAGCGCGTCCTCGCCAACGGCCACTCGCGCTCGTCGCGCCAATGGCCGCCGACGAACACCCGACCTTCGGGCGTGCGATGCGCATCGCCCCCGCCCATCACGAAGATACGCACCGGCGCGTCGTGCTCGGCGCCGTTGGCGAGGCCCTTCAGCCAGCGGTCGAACCAGCGCAGCTCGACCTGGCGCAGATCCACCGCGGCCTGCGGCCCGAACTCGGCGATGCCCGCATGGGTCAGCGCCTGCTGGCCATGCGTCCATGGACCGAACAGCAGCCGCTGCGGGCTCGCCTTCGCGGCCGAGAGCGCCACGAAGTTGAGGTTGGCCACCGGGCCGCTCCAGGAATCGTAGGCGCCGGTGACGTGCAGCACCGGGACGTCCTGGTAGCGCGCCGCGCCGTCCGCCACGTCGACGCCCATCTGGGTCCAGAACGCCTCGCCCGGGCCGCGACCCATGGCCTCTATCAGCCAAGCCTCGTACTGCGGGGCCCGTTTCAGGGAGGTTTCGCCGCGGCGCAAGGGCAGCGCCCGCGCGAACTCGCGGGAACGCTCGCCCAGTTCCGCCAGCTCGGCTGCGGCCGCCGCATCGCCGCCGATGCGCGCGATCACCGCCGCCCGCGCCGCCAGCCGGTCGCGCAGCTCGGCATCCTCGGCCGCCGTGGCCTGGCCGCCGGCGGGGAGGCGCCAGACGCCCCGCTCGGGGTCGATCTCGTCGGTCCGCTCGCCCTGCGGCGTCAGGGCATGGAGATTGGGATTGCCCAGCGTCAGCACCCAGTTCAGCCAGCGCAGCTCGAAGGCGCCGCCGTGGCGGATGCCGAAGGCGCCGACGTTGCTCATGGCGTCCACCGGGACCATCGCCTTCAGCGCCGCGGCGCCCTCGAGCGCCACGGCGTGCTGCGTCCCCCCCACGTAGCTCGTCCCCACCATGCCGACCCGGCCGTCCGACCAGGACTGCGCGGTGATCCAGGCCAGCAGGTCTGCGCCATCGCGGCCGTCGTCGGCGAGGGGGCGCCAACTGCCTTGCGAGGCGAAACGCCCGCGCACGTCCTGGATCACCACCGCGTAGCCATGCGCCACGAAGAAGCCGGGCAGAGCGGCGATCTTGCCGAGCCCCTTGCCGTAGGGCGTGCGCGCCACGACGGCCGCGAACCTGCCCGGCGCGACATCTGCGTCCCGGCCCGGCAGATGCAGGTCGGTCGCCAGCCGTACGCCATCGCGCATCGCCACCATGACGTCGCGGCGTTCGACAATCTCGAAGGCCGGCTGGCTCACCTTCCCTGGAACACCGGCTCGCGCTTCTCCACGAAGGCCTTGGCGGCCTCGCGGTGATCGGAGGTCTGGCCGCAGTGGACGTGGTGGGTGGCCTCCAGGTCGAGGCAGTCGTCGAGTTCGCCCGCCATGGCGCGGTTGAGGTTCTCCTTCATGTAGCGGTAGGCGACGGTCGGCCCGTTCGCCAGGCGCAGGGCGATCCGGCGCGTCTCGGCCGCCAGCGCGTCGGGCGCCACCACCCAGTTGGCGAGGCCGAGCCGCAGCGCCTCGGCCGCGCTCACCCGCTCGGAGAGATAATAGAGTTCGCGCGCCTTGGCAGACCCCACCAGCTGGGTCAGGAAATAGGTCCCGCCATAGTCGCCCGAGAAGCCCACCTTGGCGAAGGCCGTGGTCAGGATGGCGCTCTCGGCCATGATGCGCAGGTCGCAGGCGAGCGCCAGCGACAGCCCCGCCCCGGCCGCCGCGCCCGGGAGGGCCGCCAGCGTCGGCTTGGGCATGGAAAAGAGCTTGCCCGCGGTGGCGCGCTGGTTGACGCGCTGGCGGTGGATGGCGCCATCGAGCGTGACCTCGCCTGGGGCGCCGTCGCCGCCGCGGGCCATGCCCTTGACGTCGCCGCCGGCGCAGAACCCCTTGCCCGCCCCGGTGAGCACCACGCATTTGACGGCTGGATCGAGCTCGGCCGCGGCCAGCTGGCTCGCCAGGGCCGCGGTCATCGCTCCCGACATGGCGTTGCGGGCCTCCGGCCGATTGAGGGTCAGCGTCAGAACGCCCTCCTCTAGATCCGCCAGGAGATCACCGGTCCCGGTGTCGATCCGCCGCTGGCTCATTGCCGCCTCCTCTCGCCTTTCCGCGGGCGCCCTGCCGGCGCCCAGCCACTCTATGTCCCGATCCGCTCGCTCGCCAAGGCGGCGGCGAAACCGTTCAGGAGATCGTCCCAGGCCCGGTCCATGCGCGGCGTCCAGTCTGGCCTGGCCAGTTCGCGAAAGCTCTCGCGGACCACGGCGAAGAAGACCATGAACACCTGCGGGTCCACGCCGAGGTTCTCGTGGTTGACCCGTTCGCTGCGCAGCAGGGCCGCGGCGTAATGGCCGGGGCCGATGAAGTCGAGGATGGCGTTCAGCACCTCGTCGAGCATATGCCCCTTGGCGGCCTCGCCCATGATGAAGAGCGCCCGCGTGTCCGGATGCTGGTCGAACAGGCGCGCATAGACGGCCGGCGGCGGATCGCCACGTTCGGCGACCCGCCTCCAGGCTGGCCATGATCGCCTCGGCGTCGATCATCGCGCCGTCGTCCGCAGGGCCGCGGCGTGCTTGAGCTCCAGCCTCGCCGCGCCCTCCGCGCGCCCCGTGGCTCGCAGCCGCTCGAGATAGGCCGGCAGGGCGCCACGCACATGGTAGGGACCGCCCTCGGCGATGACGTTGAGGAGCGGGTCGCGTCCGCGCGCGGCGCTCGGCGCGGCCGCCGCGTACCACTGGCTGAGCAGGGCGAGGCCGCGCCCCACCACCTCCGGCCGGACGCCGGCGAGGTTCTCCTGCTCGTGCGGATCGGCGGCGAGGTCGAACAGCATCAGGTCGTCGTAGAGGTGATAGCCGTCGTGCCAGGTACTGATCAGCATCCAGTCGTCGAACCTGACGCCCCGCTGGCAGGTCCAGGCCCCTTGCGAGACCACCAGATAGTCGCGTCCCTCGTCGGCGCCCTCTCGCAGGCTCTTTGCGAACGAGACGCCGTCCCAGCTGCGCGGCGGCCGCTGGCCGAGCAGCTCGACGATGCTGGCGGTGACATCGATCTGATAGCGGAAGGCTCGCCGGCGCTGGCCGGTCCCCAGTCCCGGCCACTTCAGCACCAGGGGCACGCGCGTGGTGCATTGATCGGCCGTCTGATGGTCGCCGTAGACGT
>Ga0307374_10001693_pt1 | contig 40342 bp, 35 predicted proteins | sample OX3MG_FD_202532 | JGI IMG/M metagenome (GOLD analysis project Ga0307374, IMG submission 202532) | Soil microbial communities from Risofladan, Vaasa, Finland - OX-3 | ecosystem: Environmental > Terrestrial > Soil > Coastal area > Acid sulfate soil | place: Finland: Risofladan, Vaasa | collected... | reverse complement strand
GGTGGCGGGAGAGGGGGCACCCTGTAGGCGTTCGATCGAGGTGCCTTTGAGAGAGCCATTGAGTTTTCGGCGTCGGTGTTCTCTATTCGATGCCCGACGGCATTAACCAGCCCTCTGCCTTGATCCGTGCGCGTGATTTGCCCAGCCGCAGCTAGTTGGCGGGCTGCCTGGTTGACAGTTTGATGACGAGCGACGAGGACACGAGCGAGCTCAGAATCGGTCATAGGGCCTCTTTCCCTCAGTGTCGCCACGATGCTCTGTTTAAGGGTCATGCGGTTTGGTTGTGAGAATCGCACAACGGCATATCTACCAAATCCTGTTCATTGAGCGGACCTTTAATACTGCCTTGTCGACCGAGCTTCGACAGGCCTTGCGTCGTAAGCCTTAGCGACAAGCCGTGTGTTCGGGCCTTGCGATGGTTACGCGGGAGCGTATTCACCAAGTACGACGTCAGCGAGGTGGGTGAGACGGATGCCTCCCGCTGGTCGCCGCGAAGATCTTCGACGACGTCGTTAAACGGTCCTCGGCCGCCAGCTATTGATCGGGATGCGCTACCTGCACTTGGACAAGGGCGACCTCGGACGTGATTTCGACCTACGAACGCCGTTCTAATGTCGAATCGTCGGGCCCGATGCTTCCCCGGTGTAGGTTAAAACGCGTCCATGGAGGAGCTCCGCTCGGCGGTGAAGCGATTGGTCTCGGGTCCGACTTCGCCCTCGCTGTTGGATTCGGTAATCGACGTCTGCCTCGAGTCCACACCGTCGGACGAAGAGATCGCCGAGCTTGCGACGGCGTTAGGCGAATCGGGCGAGATGCTTCCGGTCGCCGGACCAGGCAACACCGATGTCGCCTCGACCGGGTCTCCGGGATCGCTCACCACCATCCTCACACCGCTCCTGTGTTCCGCGGTCGGAACGAAGGTAAGAAAGATCACCGTGCCGGGGCGGCCAGCTGGCAGCGTCGATGTTTTCGGCGCTATCCCCGGATACCGAGCCGATCTAGACAGAGATCAAGCGCTTGAGGTTGTCGGGAAATGCGGTTACGTCCAACTCTTGGCCGGAACCCGATGGGCTCCTCTGGATTCATTGCTGTTTCGCCGGCGCCAGGAGCGGGGCGCACAGGCCATTGTTCCACTGGTTATCGCCAGCATCCTCGCAAAGAAGATCGCTGCGGGACTCCGCTCCTTCGTCCTTGATGTTCGCGCGGCCAAACACGGCAACTTTGGGACGTCAGTCCCCGAAGCGACAGAATATGCAACCCGACTGACAAGGGTTGCGGCCCTACTCGGTATCAAGGCTGCCTGTCAAATCAGTGCTGTCGACACGCCCCCTCAGCCATACATAGGCCGCGGGGAAGCCTTGCTTGCACTCGATGAGCTCACCCGCACGTCGTCACCCAATCCGTGGCTCTCCGCCCATGCTGAGGAATGCCGGCGCTTGGCGACTCTTGCGACCGGGGCAGATGTCGCGCTGTCGCCCAGGGATGTCCGCGCCAGCTTGATTGGCCATCTCAGCGCCCAGGGCGTGGCATCAGGCGGCTGGGAAGCAGCCGTCGAAGAATTGAGACGTCAGCCTAGGTTTGAAGTTCGGGCGGATACTGATGGCATCGTGAACATTGACCTTAACGCGGTCCGCGCCGCAATCACGGATGCCCAGCGAACGCATGCCAAGCCGGCAATAGCCTTCCCGGACCCGTGCGGCGTAATTCTTGAGCGTCAACCTGGGGTGCCCGTAAGACTTGGGGATGTGCTGGCGACCATCAGGGTCGACACAGCGGGCGGTGCCGATATCAGTCGGCTCGCCTCGGCAATTCGCTCAATCGGGATTGAGGACTGAGGTCGGCGGCTTTGCGCAAGCTGTGCTGTTTCTTCTGCCCGCGGCACGATTACGAGCCGCATGAGCTAACCGATCGGTGCCCGACGTGCGGTCGACCTCTGGGGCAGCCTCAGGTCGAACCACCGCTGACGATCGGTGAATATCGCGTAATCCGGGCGTTGCCCCGCGGCTTCTACTCGGCCGCGTATGTGGTCGAGGCGGGTAGGCTGCGGCGCCAATACGTACTGAAGGTCGTTCCGAAGGGGGTCTACGAGTTCTTTGGTAAGGATTTCATACGAGAGTGTGAGGTTCACGCCGAGGTGGCTCGAGACAGCGACCATGTCGTCAACATCATTAACTACGACGATGCCGATGTCGGGTTCGGAGACGCAACGTTGCCATGCTGGGTAGCCCAGCTCGATTACGTTGAGGGCCCGTCACTGGGCGACTTCTTCAACGATCCCGCACCAAGCGCAAGAACCGTCGCCCAGATCGCCGTGGACCTATTGGGCCTACTGTCGGAGCTTGATGCCAAGCATGTGTTCCACAACGATCTGCATCCAGACAACATCATCGTCGCGACACTCCGGGGCGAAGCACGTCGTCCGGACCAACTCGACGATCGCATTAGAACGGTTGCAATTGATCTCGGCTCAATTACCGATCGCAGCAAGACTGGTCAAGCCCGGCGTCTCGGTGACCTACACGAAGTGGCCGCACATCTGTTGCGAATGGCAGACCTCCTGCTGGCATCGCCAGACAGCACGTCAGATGCCGATTATCGTCTGGCGGCGAAGCTGTCTGAGGTGGCTCACGCATTCGCGCCGGTCTCCGAGATGCAACGTACACCCGACTACAAGCAATCAATAGATGACATTCGTGACGCATTCACCCAACAGCGTGCTCCGTGGCAGGTGCCTGCACGCCTACGTCGTGTGGATGAGTCTTACAACGCAGGGACGTTACACCCCTGGTTTGTACCCAGACTTTTGGTTGACCCGAAGGGCGAGTGGCTCACGCGAGTAAGCGGGCCAGGCCCTCAGGTCGTTACCGGTATGCGCGGTTGCGGCAAGACGATGCTATTACGAGGTTTGGAGCTTCACGCGAGGCTGGCACATCATTTGTCGGACGCGCCAGACGGGAAGGACCTCGCCGGTAGGCTGAGCCGAGACGGCTATCTCGGACTTTACGTCTCGTGCACGCGCCTCCTCGACATTCTGGAGGATCCGCAACACGAGCTACATGAGCCTTACGCTCGGCTTTATTTGGCGTACAGCCGCGAAGCAATTCGGGCGCTGCGGCACCTGCGAGATCTGGCCCCCGAGTCGGTCGTCCCAGGTCATCATCGCCTTCTCGCCGATGCAATCGGTCAGGTGATCAATGGTGTCGGCGCGATTGACGAGATCGCTACGGAATCGCGTCTCGAGCGTCGGGTCATCGAGATGCTGGCGTCGCTGGAGAGGCGTGAAGCGGACTACTCCATGACGATGCACCCAGCATCCGCGTTCCCTAAACTGGCGGACGCTATCAAGAGCTGCGTTCCCGTTTTGGGGGAAGTGCAGATCCTATTCCTACTTGATGATGTTTCAACACGCCACCTGCATGAGGTCAGCATCGTCGACCTTCTGTCAAGCCTCCTGTTCGCGACACCTAGCTGCGCCTTCAAGATGACGACCGAAACCCAAACTCTTGAGCTTGCACTGCGGTCGCCAGCTTTGATTGAGAAGGCCAGAGAGCGCAGGGACTATAGCGTTTTTGACCTTGGAGCAGCGGTCAACCGCCAGTTAAAGGATCGTCAGAGGGGTGGCAAGAAATTCATCGGCGACATCCTTCAACTTCGGATTGACCTAGCCACAGATCAACCGCCTCTAACTCCCGAGCAGAGGTTGGGTGACCAAACCCTCGAGAAAATTGCGCGTCGGATTGCCTCGACCACGCGAACCTCGAGTGATCGCAAGCACGTATACCACGGCATCACCGCACTCACGGCTATCTGCGTCGGCGACATCGGTGACGTGATCACCCTCTACGACATGATGACAAGTAGGGCCGGCAAGACGGCGGACATCTCTCCGGAGATCCAATCTGCTTGCTACCAGGAATACTGCAGTCGGCGCCTTTATAACGTTAATCGCCGGAATGATCGACTAAAGGACTTCGCCCTGACATTTGCGGAGGCGGCTCACCAACTCCTCTTGCGGTCGGCTGCAAAGTCTGAGAAACGCGGCCTCAGGCAATACGCGTCAATATATGTCCGGCTCACCGCGGGCGACATCGCTCGCCAGATGGAGCAGCTGCGCGAGCTGATCGACGCAGGCGTGTTCGTTCTCGAAGCAGGCTCAGATGCACCTCGAGCGAAGACTCGCGACGCAGATCCGATTCATCAATTCATTCTCACCTACAGGAAGCTTTTCGGCCTCTCCAGCTACATAGGTCTCGCGGACAGAGATCGTTTCGAACTGAGTGGTGACGATCTGCAGGAATGGTTGGACTACCCCGAGCGCGGCACCAACATGCTCATGCGTCGCCTCACTGGTCCCAACGAGCGTCCGACCGGTCAGAACGGCACCGAAGCAGCCACCCTCGGAGGCACCGGCAACGATGAAGTCGACTCGGGCACCGTCAGAAACCAGACAGCGCGGATTGTGACCGCCGAGCCGAGACTCGACTTCTCGGCACCAGCGCATGAGATCGAGGAGTCGGAAACGTCAGAAGAGGATCGCGCTCAGCGATTCGTTGAGCAACATGGCCCCCGCGTGAGAGCAATGAGCCTAGACGAACTCGCGAACGTGTCAATTGACGTGGCGATTGGTGGGCTCGGCTTTGAGGAGCGTACTGAAGCCTCCGCAGCACGCCTCCTCAAGGTGGTTCGGCCCGGTTCGATTCGTCTGGTGCGGTACGAGGAGGCAGGTCGATCGGCAGCCATTCGGCGCATGTTGGACAAAGCTTCCGTGCCGAAGACCGAAATCTCTTATGACAGGGCGACGGCAGACGGTTTCGGCGAATTGGCGGGCAATGTCCTAGTTGACGTTACCGGCTTGGCGAAGCCGGTCCTCTTCCGCGCTATCAGCCAAGCCCTGCATGCGACGGGCAGCGTGTTGGTTGCGCACACGCGCGCCACCAAGCACTATCCGCTCGACCACGAAATCGATCAAGTCTTCGAAGCGGAAGCCGCCAACGACGTATACGCGCTCCTGCTGCATCTGGACAAACTGTGGTCGGGAGAGATCGGGCCTTATACGTTCGTAAAGTTGCTTCCCATTCGAGTGGATGACTCCCGTTATCGGGTGCTTTTCGCGTCGGCATCTCCGAAGCACCAGCGCCTACTCTCGCTCTTGGATGAACGAGACGCAGACGCCTTGGAGATCTTGCACCCAGCGCCTTCGACCCCGCGTGGCCGCCTCGCCAAGCTCGCCGCTGACGTAGCGCTTAAGGAACGGGAGAGCGGGAGGCTGGCTGAAGTTGAATCTGACGACTTGCCAGGGGCATTGAACGTACTTGGAAATGGCTACTACCGCTGGTACGTAGAGCGAGGCGCTGAATTCGAGGTTGCGCTCACGGGATCGAAGATGCACGCCGCCGCGGCCGCGGCAGCGAGCGTCGCATATCGACTGTCGCAATGCTGGTATGTGCGGCCTGCCCGTTTTGATCCACAACGCTTTACCTCGGGGGTTGGCGAGACCCAGATTGTTCGCATTGATCTGCAGCACCGCGGCGAGCTGATGGAGGATCCGCCGACCGAGTAGGTCAGCGTGGTCGCTCGGATGCAGCGGCGTAGAGGTAAGGTCGAAACGTCTCCTGACCAAACAGGTGGCCAGCTTCAAGCCTGAGGACACACGGGTCAGGACGGTGAGGCTCCCCGCTCGGAAACCGAATCTCGTCGAGTCCTGCAAAGCTGAGCACCCGCGTTGAAAGCGCAGGGCGTAGGTTGCGATCCCTACTTGCGGCCCCTCAATCCCTGCTGGTCGCGTAGCGCGTGAAGGAGCAGCGTTGCAATCGGCGTGGCGTACCTTGAAGTGCCGCTCTTCGGAGTCGTATTGAGCACGCTCTTCCTCGCTCAGGTGGATCAACCCTTTGCCACTGCCCGACCAGAGTGTGGCGTCCCTCATTGGCCGGCCACAGCCGCGACAGGGCTCACCCGCTAGGTACTGCTCCCACGTGAGGCGCTGAACTTCAGTCACAGGTTGAATCGTAGGAAAATGGCCCTCGCCGGGGCACAGCCGGGGCACAGAATCGCGGAACCAGGCGGACCTTAGAGGACACGAGAGGAGACGACGACTCCGGCGATTGAATTCAGCGGGACCCTGAAGGATCCCCCGGGACACTAGGGGACACGCCATCGACACGGTTCGGGACCGTGAGGCCCCGGGTTCAGATCCCGGGCCTCCGACCACTCGTCTCCATGTGGAGAGACACCCCTTGCACGCAGTCCAGGCGACCACTCCGAGCACCACTGTTCACAGAGCGCATCCCCCACGGTGGACGGTGTTAGCCTCCAGGGGTTGAAGGCAGCCGCATCGAGAAGGGGGCGGTGTTGTGAGTGAACTTGAAACGTTCGTCCAGGGAATTGGCCACTTGTTGTCGGATCGCCTCCTGGCCATCCCGGACTTTCAGAGGCCATATTCCTGGACCGCAGATGACCAGGTCCCAGAGTTATTCCGCGATCTTGCCGGGGCGATCGCCGCGAATGCGGACGAGTACTTCCTTGGGTCGGTAGTCACTAGTCCACCGGCCAAGACAGGCCGTGTGGAGGTCATCGATGGGCAGCAACGCCTGGCCACGGTGAGCCTCCTTTACGCCGCTCTTCGCGACATCTTCTACGAGCGGGCTGACGAACGCGCCCAAGACATTGAGCGAAGGCTTCTCGGGGAGCGCGACATCGTCACGCGAAAGCTCCAACAGCGGCTCACTTTGAATGCCGAGGACAACGAGATCTTCCGCCAAATCACACTAGAGAAGCCGGATCAGCGTGTGCTTAATCCGACCCTCATCTCGCACCGGCGCATCCTCGAGGGCTACACGTTTCTACGAGGTGAGTTGCTGGCGCTCGTCGATGGTCTGCCAGCAGAGTCATGGCAAGACCCACTCCTCCGGTGGTACGCCTTTATTTTTGATCGCGCCGCCGTGATCGAGGTTCGGGTCTCTGGGGAGCAACGGGCTTTCGTGATCTTCGAGACGCTGAACACCCGCGGACTGGATCTCAGTACGACAGACCTGCTCCGCAATCACCTACTCGGTACAGCCGGGGACCGTATCGAAGAGGCAAAGACCAAGTGGGCTCGTGGCTTCGCGGGCTTTGGTGCGACCGATGCGCGGCCCGATCCCGACGTCTTCCTCCGGCATTACTGGGCGTCGAAGAAGGGTGTGGTGCGCGTCAAGGCACTCTTCTCACAGATCAAACCGACGATTACCACGCCAGACGAGTCCATCGCGCTCCTCGATGAAGTCGTCGAATGCGCACCTATCTGGACAGGGCTGTTCGACGCGGGTGGGGAACTATGGTCCGATTTCAGGATGCAGGATGTGGCGGCCGTTGACACCCTCTCCAAGCTGGATGTTCAGCAGTGTCGGCCGCTTCTATTGGCGGCGTTTCGGCGGTTAGCTCAAGTCGAACTCCAAAGGCTAGTTGACCTGATCTTGGGATGGAGTATTCGGTGGTTCGTCGTTGGAGGTGGCAGCGCCGGGACCGTGGAAAGACTTTACGCGGAGGCGGCACGCCGGGTCACTGACGGTGAGTTGACAACAGCACCCCAGATCGCTGCAACCTTCGCCGGTGCAGTGCCCGGGGATCTTGCTTTCAGGGAAGCGTTTGCCATCATGACCGTTCGGCGGGGGTGGTTGGCGCGGTACTACCTTCATGCACTTGAGAAGGCCGAGCGTGGCGACCCTGAGCCGGAACTCATCCCCAACGAAGATGTTGAGAAGGTGAACCTAGAGCATGTGCTGCCGCGCAATCCGGCCGCCTCTTGGCAGGCCAATTTCACGGCGGAGGAGATCCTCGGCATGCGCCTTCTCCTAGGGAATCAGGCGCTTCTACGCAAGTCCCACAACAACAGCCTTGGCAACAAGTCATTCGCTGAAAAGAAGCTCATCCTCTCCGGTTCGGATCTTCTGTTAACGAATCAGGTCGGTGCTGAGGCCGACTGGACCCCTGCAAGAATCCGGACCCGACAGGCCCATATGGCAGGGTTGGCTGTCGCGATCTGGCCGGGCGTATGAAACTTGTCCAAGTCGAGGTTCAGCAGCGAAACGAGCTGGCCATCTGGCGCGGCTGAGCCGCGATGACTGATGAGAATCGGATCGACATTTGAGATCAATCCGCTGTGGTGGTGGGCGACGGGAGATCCCGCCGAACTCACGCCCGAAGCCTACCGCGTCACCGTTCTAACGGGCGCCAGGCGCAGCAAGCTCGTTGAGTAGGGCGGCGACGATTGAAATTGTTGACGCTGCATCGATGCGGTTCCACTCGAATGAGGCTGTCACCTCGTCTCGGTGGCGTGCCGGATGGGTAAACACTCTTGCCGCGCGGCGAAGCAGCCGAAGGCGCTTCGCTTTGTCCATCTCTCGTGCGCCGGAGAAGTCGATGTTGTCATCATCCTTCAGCGCACGCATGATCTCTTCAAGCACGTCACGGCAAAGGCCGACAGCCTCGCGATAGTCGCCGCGAGCCATTGCCTGCTGAGCTTGACCTCTAGTGATGTTGCAGCGGCGGCCAATTCAGGGGTGTGAGGATCAACAATTACGTCGAACTCGTTCGCCGGTGCGTGGACGGTGGACTGAGCGCGCAATGACTCTTAGCGGATAGGATTTCGCACCGGGTGGTCGCCTCTCTCGTCTATTCGGTGATCCGCATCCTGGTGGACGTGATGGTGACCAGCCGCACGAAGAGGCCGAGCTTCAAGCCGAGGTGCTGGCGCTTCGCCGCCAAGTGCAGGTTCTCGAGCGCCAGATCAAGCGGGTGCGCTGGAGTCCAGCCGATCGGATGATCCTGGCGGCCTTGCGGGAGCGCCTGCCACGGTCGGCCTGGGCGGGATTGCTGGTCAAGCCACAGACGGTGCTCGGCTGGCATCGAGCGCTGGTGCGTCGGAAGTGGGTGGCCTATCGAGGTCGGCCCAGGCGCGGCAGACCGCCGATCTCCACAGATGTCCGCCAGCTCATCATCCGGATGGCCCGTGAGAATCCAGCCTGGGGTTACTTCAGGCTGCGAGGGGAGCTGTTGAAGCTTGGCCATGCGGTGGCGGCGCCGACCATTCGATCGGTGCTTCTCGCGGCGTGCATCCCGCCAGCGCCTCAGCGCTCGGGGATGAGCTGGAAGCAGTTCCTTCGGGCGCATGCCGAAAGCCTGATCGCGGCTGACTTCTTTGCAGTCGACACGATCTTTTTCAAGCGCCTGTACGTCCTCTTCTTTATTCACATGTCGACTCGGAGGATCTTGGCGGCGAGCTGCACGGCCGAGCCCAACGAGGCGTGGGTGACTCAACAGGCTCGGCAACTGAGCTGGAGACTCCAAGACGAGGGCATCAAGTTCGGATACGTGATCCACGATCGGGACAAGAAGTTCGCGGCCAAGGCGGACACGGTGTTCAAGTCGGAGGGCGCCCGAGTCATCCTGACTCCGCTGATGGCGCCTCTGGCAAACTCGGTCGCGGAGCGATGGGTGGGCAACTGCCGGCGCGAGGTGCTGGATTGGATGCTGACCCTGAATCGGCGCCATCTGGAGGCGATCCTGCGTGAGTATTGCGCTCACTACAACGACGAGCGCCCGCATCGGAGCCGGAACCTACGTCCGCCCTCATACCGCGGTGATCCACCGACTCCGGTGGGTGGGCACATCAAGCGCACAACCCGCCTGAGCGGCCTACTCAGCAGCTATGGGGTCGTTGCACAGGCCGCATGACGACCATGTTCCGAGCCCCGGATGCGTACTGGACGTCGCGACGTATTTCTTGAACCCGACAGGCAATAGGCTTCGCTAGTATTGGGAGTTGGAATGCACAGCTACCGAGACTTGCTAGAGCGTCACGACGCCCCGCCGGGCTCCTCATGGGGGCTGTGCGGGGATCTTGGAACGATTGCTTTCTTAAGTGAGGAGAATGTCCGAGCCGGAATCGGATGCGTCCGCAGGGGCGCAACCTTCAACCTAGATTGGCCAATCAATGCCTTCACTCCGCCGATCAGCCCGGTCCGCCACTTAACTCACCATACGATATACCAACGACATTCCAATCACCGCGACGACTTCCTCGATAGCTTCTACCTGCAAGGCACCTCCCAGATCGACGGTCTGCGACACATGAGAGACTCTCGGTACGGTTTTTACAACAACACCCCAGATTCAGAAGTCTCCGAAACCTCGAGTCGTATTGGCATTGGCCTGTGGGCTGAGAAGGGCATTGTCGGAAGGGGAGTCCTCGTTGATCTAGAACGCCACTTGCAATCAGTTCAGGCACGCACTCTTGATCACCGAGCCGGAGAGCCATTTCGAGCATCTTTAGTGGACGCGGCAGCCGCCGCTCAAGGTGTGAGGTTCGCTCCGGGAGACATTCTGTTGCTCCGGACTGGCTGGTCTAGATTCTACTTCGAGGAGATGTCAACTGCAGAGCGTGACGCGCTACCAATGAACATCGTGAGTCCTGGGTTCCTGCAGGATGAGGAGACTCTCCAATGGCTGTGGGACCACCAGTTTTCACTGGTCGCGTCCGATAACGTCGCCGTTGAAGCGCTACCGGTGCGGGAATCGTCACCTTTCTTTAGTGAGAATGCCGCTGGGATGATTCATCCCGCCCTCATCGCTCTACTTGGACTAGCCCTGGGTGAGTTGTGGCGCCTGGACGAACTGGCCGAGGATTGTGCAAACGACGGGGTCTATGAGTTTCTGGTGTTTGCGAAGCCGCTGAATCTCATCGGGGGCGTTGGGTCGCCGCCAAATGCCATGGCCATCAAGTGATCGAGCTGATCTGCGACTCGCAGTGTCGGCGGTGGACTTCGGCGATCACCTTGGGGCGAGGCAGGACTCGCCCGAGCAGATGGGCACCGGCGACCATGCCGCCAGGCTCGGCCAGCGACGCGTTGGTCGCCCAACCGGAAAGGGCCCTCCGACGATGTAACTCGGACCGCCTCGACTCCGGCATCGTAGTGCGATAGAAGGCGAGATCCCAGGCCTGTACCACGTCGACCACGAGCGACACCTGCCCCCCGATCGCCTCCGCACTGCGGCAAGTTTGCGCTTGGCCAAGGTTGCGTTGGTTTGCCCTGGCCACAGGTGGCGTCCCGCGACTGGGAGGACGCGGCCTTGCTGGCCACATTTTGACGCCCGTGAAGCCGGAGACGACGTAGCCGTCGGCCAGGCGCATGATCTCGGATGCGTCCTGGCTGTCGTAGAGATCGCTCGCGTACACATTGATCGGTCGCGCCGAGTGCAGCCGCGAGCGACTGTCCGCCGCCAAATGCGCGTGGATCAGAACCTTTATGCTGCTCGGTGGCTGGCACCATGGGTGGCCGCTACCTACTTCAGGGGTTCTTACGCTCGAGAGGCCCATGACGTCGACGTTCGGGTACCCGCGGTGCATCGGAAGGAGGAGACGATGAGGGTTTTCGAGGCACTGGCCGAGGCACTGGTGGCCGAGGGCGTGACATCCCTCTTCGGTCTCATGGGCGACGGGAATATGGATGTGCTTGCGAGTATCCGCGAGCGCGGTGCCCTCGCCACGTACGACGCGCGTCACGAGGGCGCCGCGCTGGCGATGGCGGACGGATACGCCCGCGCCACAGGCGACGTCGGCGTGTGCACCGTGACGTGTGGACCCGGTGTTACGCAGCTCGGCACGTCGCTCATCGTCGCGAATCGCCACCGGACACCGCTCGTGGTCGTAGCCGGGGATACTCCGAACGGCGAGAAGGGCATGGGTGCGCTGCAGGATCTCGACCAGCGACGGTTCGCCGAGGCGTCGGGCGCGCTCTTCCACCAGCTCCGAGGACCAGGCACAGTCGCCGCCGACGTTCAGCGCGCATTCTTCCTCGCGCGAACACAGCGGCTGCCCGTCTTTCTCAACTGTCCGATCGACGTACAGGAGTCGGAGGCGCAGGGCGAGTTCAGGTATGTCGGCTCGCGAACGAGGATCGGCCGCCTTGTCCGCGCCACGCCCGATTCGGTCGGCGTGGAGAAGGCTGCGGACTTGATCGCCAACGCGCGGCGCCCGGTGATAGTGGCGGGTGCCGGGGCGATCGCTGCCAACGCGCGCGATGCCATCCAGACACTTGGCGACCGCATCGGGGCCGCGCTCGGCACCACGGTTCAGGGCAAGGGTTACCTGGACGGGCCGTGGTCGTTCGGCATCTGCGGGACTTTCGCGACCGTGAAGTCGGAGCCGATCCTGCAGGCTGCCGACCTTGTGATATTCGTCGGTAGCTCGGTCACGGCGAATGTCACCGGAGGAGGCTCTCTCTTCCCTCGAGCCCAGGCGATCCAGATCGACGTTAATCCGAATGCCCTTGTCGCCGGCCGACCCGCCGACCACCTGGTCATCGCCGACGCTCGTGAAGGCGTCGAGGCGATCAGCCGCGTGCTCGAGAACGCAGGATACGTCGCATCCGGTTACCGCGACGGTACTTTCAGCGAGATTCTCGCTCTTGATCCGATCTCGTGTGAGATCGAGCAGGTGGATTGGGACCTCCCTGCGGGCGAGGTCGACCCGCGGCGAGTTGTTCGCGAGCTTGACCGGGTGCTCCCGGACGACTGCCACGTCGTGATCGGCGCCGGTCACTTCTGGTCCTTTCCCACGACGTACTTATCCGGACGGAGCCGCCGGTTCCACTACACCTATGACTTCGGCTGCATCGGACAGGCGATTCCGACCGGGTTCGGCGTCGCCGTCGCGGATCTCCAGCGGCCGGTCGTCGTGTTCGAGGGGGACGCGAGCACGCTCATGAGCGTCCACGAATTCGACACCACAGCCCGCTACCGCCCCAAGATGCTCGTGGTCGTGATGAACGATGGCGCCCTCGGTGCGGAGGTTCACAAGCTGAGGTCAAAGGGGCATGACCCGAAGTGGGGCATCGTGCGGACACCGGACTTCTGCCGTGTCGCCGAGGCGTTCGGCAACCACGGAGCGACAGTCGAGGACGCTTCGCAGGTCGAGCGCATCGTTTCCGACTTCATGATCGGCGAGGGAACGCATGTAGTCGACGTACGCGCCTCCCGGATGGCCGTCAGCCGATACTACCGAAAGAACTTATTCGGGGCGGAGGCGTGAGTGGGCTGCGCTAGGGCAGGCGCCAAGAAGCCAACTGACGTCGGCTTGGGGGCGGCCGAGGGAGGCCGGCGGCCCGACGCGATGAAGCAGTCACTGTTTGCCTCTGCCTGAGACTCATGATGATCAAAGGCGATCGTGAAGGTCGAAGCCGGCTCGAGTTCGGAGTGCTGCTGACACAAGGCGTCGTGTCGGGCGCGCCTGACCGGGTGCTCGGCGAGGTGGTAGAGCAAGCGATCGCAGCAGAGGCTCTCGGCTTCGACCTAGCGCTGATGGCGGAGCACAAGGGCTCGCCGGAGTACTTCGGCTCGGCACTCCCCCTGGCGTTCGCCATCGCGGCCCGGACGCGCATCATCAGGGTCGGAACGGCGGTTGCGATTGCACCCCTGCATCACCCCGTCGAGCTCGCGCAGGACGCTGCGATGCTCGACCAGCTGTCGGCGGGTCGACTCTTCCTGGGCCTCGGTGCCGGCTACCTGGGCGCCGACTTCGCCACCATCGGCGTAGACATCGCGCTAAGGGGCCGCATGCTCGAGGAGACAATCCAGATCGTGCGCCTTGCCTGGTCAGGAGAGGAATTCAGCTTTTCGGGGCCTTTCCATAAGCTGGTGGACGCACAGGTTCTTCCGCGACCGTTCCAGCAACCCATCCCCAACATCTACGTCGGGGCGGCGACGCCCGCCGGCGTCCGCCGCGCGGCCACGTTCGGAGACGGTTGGATCACCGATGCCCGACTCGACCTGCCGACGATGGCGAAGATGGCAGCGCGCTACCGCGAACTGGCTGGCGGCTCCGGCCGATCCGCCCGCGTCTACGCCGTGCGTTACTGCTGGCCTTCTCATAACGCGGACGCCGCGCGGGCTGAGTTCGGACCACCGTGCTTGTCGATGGCCCGGCTACTCATCGAGCAGGGACGCCTGGATGACAGCCGGCCGTTTCCTGTGGTTGACAGCGTGCTGCTCGACCGCTTCCTTGAGAACCGCGTGATCTTCGGTGCGCCGAATGAATGCGCCTATACGATCCAACGCCTCCAGCAGGAGGTTGGAATCGACGGCCTCATCTTGATCTTCCGACACCCCACGGGGCCCGCACTCGACAGAGTCGTGGATGCCATGACTCTGTTCAGCCGCGAGGTTGTGCCTCTCGTGAGTTAGACCGGCGTCGAGTTTGGTGCTGTCCGCGGTCATCGCCGGATAACGACGCTGCGGACAAGTCGAGCAGATCGAGATTGGCTGGCTCCGGGATGAGGCTGCCGCGCTCCACTTGCCGGACGAGGCGCCAAACAGCCGCCGTCCAGTCCGTCTTCACCCCCGCTTTAAGACCCTTGCCGCACACGTAACCGTTCAGGTAATCGATTTCGGTTCGTCGCTTGCGAAAAAGATCCTGGAGTAGCGAGGAGCGGTTTTCCCGCTTGCCACGCCGCTTATCAGCGGCACGGTTGAGCTTTGCAGAGACACTGTTCCAAGCGCTGGCATTGCCTCTGTGGGCGCTGACTAGTTCTTTTGGAGAAATGTCAAACAGAACCGACTCCATGTCGATACCAAGCTTCTCCGCTACCTCGGCACACTCGCCGGCGACGTGGATTTCTACCTCTATCGCCCGCGGGTTACTCCAGAGTTCGCGAGTTGTGAATCCAGTTGCACCGGACAGCGAGTTGTTAAACGTATTAAGGGTGAGTTTCGCCCACAGCTCGCCCCATATATTGTCCGTGATCGTGGTCTTCCCAACCGACGATAGGAGTCGCGAGAGATTTTTCGTTCGCACCCGTTCCTGGCCGTCCAACTCGCCGAGAACACCTGCAGGCCATTCTGGGCCGCTGGTTCTGCGGACAACCCCTGGCTGGACGAGTTCGGCCGACAGTGCCACGACACAACCAACGGTGCGGCGGCGCTCACCGAGTCTTATCAGCGTTTCTTCATTGACGCCGTTCTGAAGGGAGACAATCGTGGCCGTCGGCGCCAGATACGGCTGGGCAAGACGCAGTGCCCATTCGGTGTCGTAGGACTTGAGCGCAATGAACAAATGGTTGATCGGTTGTCTGATCTCGGGAAACTCGTCAATATGGAGAATCCGAATCGGAACGTTGAATTCGTCCTCGGGGGATAGGAGCGTCAATCCATTCTCCCGAATAGCCTCCACGTGATGGAACCATGGATCGATCAGAACAGGCGCCAAACCGGCGCGTGCCATATAAGCGCCAAACGTGGCCCCGATGCCTCCGGCGCCAAGGATCGCTAGATTCGGCATGCTTCATCCTCGAAGGTGGTGAACAGCGGCCGTTCACGATGGGGATACCCGTCCGCATTTTGCACAGACTTCACCCCACCTCAATCGCAACTTCGGATGATTCCGGAGACGGCAAATCGAACTCGCGCCATGGCCCCTCGACATCGGCTTCCGCCTAGGATCGCACTAATCTCGCGTGCAGGCAAGACATCGAAACGATGCCGGAGCAACAGCATCGAGGCAGCATGACGCTCGGCGCTATAGCTTGCTACCCCGTCCTCCACCACCACAACGTGGTAATCGGCGAACAGCGCGTCTCGTGCAGTCGATTCAACGCAACCCTCAGTCACGCAGCCGCATAGCACGATTGTGCGCACTCCCCAACTGCGCAGAAGCAAATCAAGATCGGTTCCCCAAAATGCGCTCTGCCTACGTTTCCGGACGGTTACCTCGCCCGGGATCGGCTGCAAGTCGGTGATTGTCTCGGCTCCCCACGTTCCCTCCACGGTGTACACCAAGCCATTGTTGGCGCGACGGTTAAACCAGCGCATCGCGGAGGAGTCGCTGTCGCGTCCGGGCAGAACCACCATCCCAACGTGGATGACCCGAAGAGCCGGCGCACGCGCAGCAGCCAGCAGGCGAGAAATGCTGGCGATCACCGGGGGAAAAGCATCAAGGTAGGCGCCTGCGGCGCCAAACGCGCCTGCGCGCAGGCAGAAGTCATTCTGCATGTCGAGGATGACAAGCGCGGTGTGTCGCGGAGTGAGAATCTCGTCGAGGCTATTCAGAAAGCGTTTCTCCATGCGTCTCTCCTCTGCATCGTCCCATCCGCACTCTCGCAACCTGAGCGATCACATATCCAGCCGCGGTCGAAAGAGACGCTCTCGTTGCACTGGTTGGTAGCGACCGAAACCGCCTAAGTGACTTCTCTGGTGAAAGGGTGCGGGTTCGATCACATGCAGCGGTAGATTACTTGATACTTGATGCAGCGACCGCCCAGCGCTCGATTCGGCGCTGGTGCTGGTGGCGGCGATCGGGGACATCCATCGATCGGCTCCACGGACTTCGCCCGCGAAGGCTGGCGGAGTGCCGAGCTGGTTGGCCATCTCGGGCGGGCAGCGATAGCGGCTCGCGATCTTTGTTCGGCCCAAGCTCGTCGTTTGCGACGAGCCCGTGAGCGCCCTGGACGTGTCGACGCAGAGCCAGATCGTCAACCTCCTCGCCGAACTCCAGGAGCAGCTCGGCATGTCCTACCTGTTCATCGCGCATGACCTGTGCGGTGGTCAGGCACCTGAGTCATCGGATCGCGGTGATGTACCTGGGCAAGATCGTAGAGGTGTCCTGCGGAAAGGGTATACACTTACCTGGATATTTACACTGTGGCATTCCTCTCGGCCATCCCGTACCCGCACCCCGTTCGGTAGCGACGCCCCAGTAGGATCGTTGTCAAGGGCGAGCTTCCAAGCCCGCTCAATTCGCCATCGGGCTGCCGGTTCCACGCAAGGTGTCCATTCGTCATGGATGTGTGTCGGTCGGTGGAGCCCAGCGCAAGCAGCGTCGAGGGCGGTGGTCACGTGGCCTCCTGCACAGCGATGGGACCGCGGCGGCAGGGCGCCTCAGTCCTTGGGTTCGTTGGCAGCTCGGCTATGGAGAATTCGCATGGAAACCAAGTCAAGCAGTCTGGAGTCGCCTGAACAGCGCGCCTTCCGGATGGAGGTCAGGCGGTGGTTCGAAGAGAACCTCCCGCCGGGCTGGGGTACCCCCGTGTACCAGCAACCGAAGACCGATCGGGAGATGATCGACTTCCTGCGCGCGTGGCAGCGAAAGCTATACGACGGCGGCTGGGCTGGTCTCTCCTGGCCTCGTGAGTACGGGGGTCGCGGCGTGACTCTGATGGAGCAGGCGATCTTCCTCGAGGAGCGCGACCGGGCGAAGGCGCCGCTCGAGTGGGGTGTGGTCGGTATCGGCATGGTGGGACCGATGCTCATCCATGAGGGGTCGGAGCAGCAGCGGAGGCGCTATCTCCAGCCGATCCTGACAGGTGAGGAGCTGTGGTGCCAGGGCTTCAGTGAACCGAATGCCGGTTCTGACCTGGCCGCCCTACGCACGCGCGCCGTACGCGACGGCGATGAGTTCGTGATCTCCGGTCAGAAGGTCTGGACGAGCCGGGCGTCCGACGCTCAGCTCATGATCCTGCTCGCCCGAACCGACTTCGAAGCGCCCAAGCACAAGGGAATCACGGCCTTCATCGTTCCCGTCGACAGTCCCGGCCTCCGGCTCGTCCCGATTCAGCAGATCAACAACACGAACGAGTTCTGCGAGGTGTTCCTCGACAGCGTGCCGGTCCCGGCGGAAAACGTGATCGGCGCCGTTAACCAGGGCTGGCAGATCGCTCTCCGCACCCTGAGCTACGAGCGTGTGGTGACGACCAGGGCGTTCGAAGCGCGCCGAATGCTTGTCGACCTCGTTCGTGCCTGCATGTCACGTCCCCCTGACGGTAGAGAGCCGTCCATCAGCGACCCTATCGTCCGTTCCCAACTCGCCCAATTGCACTGCGAGGTCCAGGCCGCTCGCGTCGCCTACTACCAAGGCATCGCGCGCGTGATGAAGGCGGGCGCGCCTGGTCCCGAGGAGTCGGCTGGCAAGCTGCACACGAGTGAGCTCTGCAAGCGCATCGGCGACACCGCCTCGGCGGTTCTCGGCCCTGCTGGCGTTCGGGGACGCGTGGAGCAGTCGATAGGCGGCGATCCGTCGTGGCCCTACGAGTACGTCACCACTCTGAAGCACACCATCGCCGCCGGGACGTCGCAAGTGATGCGCAACATCCTCGGTGAGCGCGTTCTGGGGTTGCCACGATGAACATCGAAGAGACGGAAGAGCACAAGCTGCTGCGCGATACTGTTCGCACGCTCCTCCAATCGAGCCTGCCCGTCGACAAGGTCCAGAAGCTCGTCGATGTCGAAGGCTGGGACGACGGAGAGCTGTGGGACGAACTCTCCGCGATCGGCCTCTCCGGGATGCTCCTGCCAGAAAGCTCAGGAGGCGGCGGTTTTGGGTTCGCCGGGCTCACAATCGTCGCCGAGGAGATCGGCCGTGCCCTGGCTCCGGATGCAGTGGTCGCCAACGGCGTCGGGACGATTCTCCTCGAGGCGTGCGGAGGAGCGGCGTCTCCGCTGCTTCGAAGTGTGGCTGACGGTGAGCGCGTGGCCGCAGCTCTTGGCAGGGGTGCGAGGGCGCGCACGACGGCCGGCGGGAGCGTTGTCAGCGGCCGGTGCGCACTGGTGCCCGAGGCAGGCAAAGCGGGGATCCTCGTTGTCGAGTGCGACCTCGGTGGGGGTCCGGCGGTCGTCGTTCTGCGGCGGGGCGGGCGGGGCGTAATGGCAGCCGACGCACCGACTATCGATCCGACGCGCCGCCGTTACGACGTGGTCCTGGAGGAGGCCGAGGTATCCGCCGTGCTGGCGACGGGGACCGAAGCGGCCTCCGCCTTGGAACGGGCGCGCACGGCCGAGACTCTCGCGGCCGCCGCCGACTCGATCGGCGCCGCGCAGAAGGCGCTCGACCTGGCGGTCGAGTACGCGAAGGTGCGCGAGCAGTTCGATACCAAGATCGGCGCCTTCCAGTCGATCAAGCATTTGCTCGTTGACACCTATGTGGCTGTGAAGAATGCGCGGGCAGCCATGCTGTACGCGAGCCGCGCGGTTGATGCTGGACAGGCTGACGGGGCCCTCGCCGTCATGGCGGCGAAGGTGCTCGCAGGTCAAGCCGGAGTGCAGGCCGGGGCGAACGCAGTCCAGGTGCTGGGTGGGATCGGCTTCACGAAGGAGGTTCCGGCGCACCTGTACCTGCGGCGCGCGAAGCTCAACGAGGCATCGGCGGGTTCGACGATCGAGCACCTCAAGGGGATCGGCGACCGCCTAGAGGAGGTGTTGGCATGGTGACGGCGACCGGCAACCTCCAGTACTTTCTCGACCCTAGGTCGGTCGCGATTATCGGCGCCTCGACCAATCCCTCCAACCCAGGCGGCCGGGTTCTCAAGTACTTCAAGCGCTCCTTTGGCGGCGCCGTCTACCCGGTCAACGCGCGCAACTCGGTCGTCCAGGACCTGCCCGCGTTCCCGAGCATCCTCGAAGTCCCAGAGTCGCCCGATCTCGTGATCGTGGCCGTCCCGGCGGAGCACGCCGTCGGCGCCGTCCGTGACTGCGCGCGCCGGGGAGTGAAGGCCGTAACCGTGTTCACGGCCGGCTTTGCCGAGGCCAGCGAGGAGGGGCGTCGCCAGCAGGATGAACTCGCGCGGATCGCGCGCGAGTCGGGGATGCGGATCACAGGGCCCAACTCGCTCGGCTACATCAACGTGTCAGCGGGGGTTTACGGCACCTTCACGACGGCCGCCGAGCACACGCCGCCTGGCGGTCCGATCGCCATCGTCGCGCAAAGCGGCGGATTTGGATCGATGCTCTTCAGTGTTGGACTCCAGATCGGGCTCGGGGTCGGCTTCTTGTGCTCCACCGGCAATGAGTGCGACGTCAACGTCCCGGAACTGATCGAACACATGGTCGAGCGCCGAGACGTCCACGTAATCCTTGCCTTCAGCGAGGGGATACGCGACCCCGAGGCACTGCTGCGGGCCGCGGTGAAGGCGCGCGAGCTCGGGAAGGCGATCGTCTACTGCAAGGCAGGCCGGTCGGAGGTTGGGGCCCGCGCGGCCCTCAGCCACTCGGCGGCCGTGGTCGGCTCGGACGAGGTCGTCGATGCTGTGTTCGAGCAATACGGCATCCTGAGAGCCAACGGGATGGACGACCTTCTCGACTGGGCCCGGGTGCTCTCGTGCTCGTCCCCGCCGCGCGGCAACCGGGTAGCGCTCGTCACGGCGAGTGGCGGTGGTGGCGTGTTGGTAGCGGACACTGCCGCCGAGCTCGGACTCGAGATGCCGGCGTTCGCCGGCGAGGAACGAGCCCGGATCTCCGCCATTCTCCCGGAATTCGGGAGTGCCGCAAACCCCGTCGACCTCACGGCGCAGGTCCAGTCCAACCCCGACCTCTTCGGCGAGGTGCTGCGCACCGTCGCCGAGAGCGCCTCGGTCGACATCCTCACCATCTTCTTAGGCGCACTCGACCCGATCGCGGACGAACTGATCGAACGCATCGACCATGTGCGCAACCAGGTGGACAAGCCGATAGTGACGATGTGGGGTGGCGGCTCCAAGCGCTACAAGACTGCGCTCAACGAACGCGGTGTACCGACCTACGACGATCACGTCCGTGCGCTGAGAGCGGTCTCCGCGCTCGTGCGGGCGCACACCGGAAACAAGCGAACGGCGGAAGTCGAGGTGGTGGTCGACAAGCAGCGACAGTCGACGGCCGCCTCGTTGCTCGGCGAAGCCGATGGCCGGGTATTGCGGGAGGATGCCGGCAAGCAGTTGCTCGCGCTATACGGTCTCCCGGTCACGCGGCACGAGCCGGTGGGCAGCGTGGATGAGGCGGCGGTGGCCGCTTCGCGAATCGGCTATCCGGTCGCCATCAAGGTCCTGTCAGCCGACCTCGCGCACCTTTCCGACGTGGGCGGTCTGCGGCTCGCGCTGCAAGACGAGGCAGCTCTACGCAGAGCATTCGTGGAGATGCTGGAGGAGGTCGCGAGGCGTGCGCCCAGAGCACGGGTGGAACGGGTTCTGGTCGAGTCGATGGCCGAGCCCGGGATTGAGCTCATCTGCGGAATGAAGCGCGATTCGAGCTTCGGGCCGATGGTGACGGTGGGCCTGGGCGGTGTCATGGTCGAGATCCTCGGCGAGGTCCAGCTCCGGCGCGCGCCGCTCACTCACGAAGAGGCACTGGAAGCGCTCCGCGCGCTCTGCTCGGGCCGGCTCACCAAATCGTCGCGCGGCCTTGATCCGCTGGCCCAGCAGCAGGTCGCGGACCTGCTGGTGCGGCTCGGACAGCTTGCCGTCGAGCAGCCGGACGTCACGGAGGTGGACTGCAACCCGGTGATTGTCGGTCGCCGGCCTACCGTTGTGGACGCACTCGTGGTCAAGGACGCGTAGCAGTGACGAATTTCCCGGCGTACCCCGACCTGCTGGTCGATTCCGTTGGGCGCGTGGCGCGCGTGAAGTTGAACCGTCCTGATCGGGCGAACTCACTCAGTCCCAGGCTGATGGACGATGTGGAGGATGTTTGCCAGCGCATCTATGCGGATCCTGAGCTCCGAGTCATCGTGCTCTCCGGCGCGGGGAAAGGGTTTTCTGGTGGTTATGACATCGCGCCCACGTCAGCCGCCGGACCGCGCTCGGAGGCTCCGTCGATAACCGCCGACGCGGAACGAATCCGCGGGACCGCCGACCGCTGGATCCGCCTGTGGCAGGGGCCCAAGCCGGTGATCGCCCAAGTGCACGGATACTGCATCGCCGGAGGATTCGAACTGGCTATGAGCTGTGACCTGGTGATCGCAGGGGAAGATGCGCGCTTCGGGTTCCCGCCGGTCCGCGCCCAGGGCATTCCGCCCCTGATGTTCTACCCGTGGTTGATGGGCATGCGCCGCGCGAAGGAGTTCCTGTGGACTGGGGATATGATCACCGGACGGGAGGCGGCCGAGATCGGGCTGATCAACCATTCGGTCGCGCCGGAGCGGCTGGAAGAGGATGCGCTCGCATACGCGCAGCGAATTGCGTTGATGGACTCGGAACTCCTGACCTTGAGCAAGCGCGCACTTCACGCCGCATACGAGGCGATGGGCTATCTCGATTCAATCTCGGTTGGCGTCGAATTCGATGCGATGGCCCACCTCACGAGACCCGCCGAGGAGTTCCGGCGGATCGCGCGTGAGCAGGGACTGAAGGCGGCCGTGCGCTGGCGCGATGAGCCGTATGAGCAGGAGTCCTTGCGTTTCGGGGGCTAGCAGAGGGCGTATAATCCGCCGGAACTCAAGCTTGTATAAAAGATAAACTTTGCCCGAGTTCAGGGAGGCGTCATGTATAGGGATTGGCTCGCGACCTCGCCTGGACGGGGATACCGCGATCGGTGAGGAGACTGCCTTGACGGCGGCCCTCGAGGCCAGGGACGTCAGTGTCAGGTACGGCGGCGATGTCGCGCTGTCCAACCTGTCGATGTCCGTGGACCGGGGCGAGATCCTGGGGATCATCGGCCCGAACGGCGCCGGGAAGACAACCTTCCTCAACGTCGTTTCGGGTCTGGTCAAGCCGCACAGCGGCCGCGTATGGATCGATGGTGTCGACGTCTCCGACCAGGGCGTCGCCGCCCGTGCGCGGAGCGGTCTTGGGAGAACGTTCCAGGCGCCGCGCGTCAGCCAGCAACTGACTGTCGAGGAGCAAGTTGCGCTCGCCGTGCCCGGGTTCACTGGCGCCTGGCGATGGCGGCGGGGAAAGAGCGTCGGTCGGCGGCTGGCGGAGCTTCTCGAGTCCGTAGCGCTGCTTCCGAAACGGACAGCGCTCTGCTCGCAGTTGACGCTCGGCGAAGTCCGCCGGCTGGAGACGGCTCGAGCCCTCGCCGCTTCGCCGCGAGTGCTGCTCATCGACGAGCCGTCCTCCGGTATTTCGGCCGAGGAGGCCCAGTCTCTCTGGCAACTGATCCGTAACGCGGCGGCGGCTGGCGTGGCTGTGGTCTTGATCGAGCACAACATCCCGTTCGTTCGCTCGATAGTCAATCGGCTGATCGTGCTCGACGCCGGCTCCCTGCTGACACAAGGCGAGGTCAACCAAGTGCTGTCGTCACCTGAGGTTCGGGAGGCCTATCTTGGCCGCTCCGCTGCTTGAGGTTCATGACCTCGTCGCCGGCTACGGGGGCGAACCTGTCCTCCGCGACGTCTCTTTCAACCTCGGCCCTGGGCAGCTCCTACTTGTGATTGGCCCCAACGGGGCTGGCAAGTCGACCCTCCTGCGGACGTTGATCGGGCTTCACCGAGCTACCTCGGGGAAAGTGCTGCTCAACGGCCGACGTGTCGATTCGCTCTCGGCGCATCACCGGGCCCGGGCGGGCATGGCGTGGATCCCCGAAACGCGCGGGATCGTCGGACAGTTGACTGTCGAGGACAACCTGGATCTCGCCCGGTTCGGTCACGCTTGGAAGCCGGAGATGCGCCCCGCCAGTTTGGAACGATTCCCGCTGCTCGCGCGAGCGCTGCATCGGCCCGCGGGGACACTCAGCGGCGGAGAGCAGCAGATGCTGGCGATCGCTCGCGCCCTGGAAACCGGCAGCCAACTGCTGATGATCGACGAGCCATCCCTCGGCCTCGCACCAAAGATCGTCGAGGAGGTCATGGACGAGTTCGTGAAACTGCGCGCCGAGGGCCGTTCGATCCTCCTCGTCGAGCAGCGTGCGGCCCAGGTGCAGCACGTCGCCGACGCGGTCCTGCTAATCCGCGCCGGCCGCGTCGAGCCCGTGCGCGATAGGAACGAGGCCCGCCTAAGCGAACTCAGCTTTGAGGTTTACGCAGGCGCTGAAGCGCCAGGCTAGTCGTGGGGGCCGAGGCGGTTCAGTTCGCACTCAACGGCGTCATCTCCGGATTCATCATTGCTCTCGTCGCACTCGGCTTTGCGGCTCTCTGGGCGGCCATGCGGATCGTCAATCTCGCGCAGCCCTCGATGCTCGCGGTGGGCGCGCTTGTCGCTCAGGCAACCCTGGTGCACGGGGTGTTTTTCGCGTTTGCGGCCGGAATCTTGTTGTCGGCCCTCGTCGGCATCGTCAGCTACTACATCTCGGTGAGACCGACACTTAAGCGCGACCCGCTGACGACGCTGATCGCTACGCTCGGCTTCGGCGGCATCGTGCAGGGCGTCTTGGTGCACATAGTTGGTACTCAGGATCTTCCGATGTCGCCGATCGGGCCTGTGGGTTACTGGAACATCGGCGGTGTCATCGTCACTTTCAACGCGCTGCTCGTTGTGGCGATATGCCTCCTGATGTTGGCGATCGCGGTGGCCGTACTCACCGGAACGCGGCTCGGGCTCGCGTTCCGGGCGAACGCATGGGCGCCCGAGATCGCCCAAGCGAACGGGATCAACGTCGAGCGTGTCCGGGTCCTGGCGACGGCTGCGGCCTGCGCTTACACCGGGCTCGCGGGCATCATGGTCGGCTCGCTGCTGGGCTCGGTCAGTCCCTACATGGGACTGGACGCCGGTCTCAACGGAATGGTGGCGATGCTGATCGGGGGTGCCGGGAGCATTCCCGGCGCCGTCTTGGCGAGCCTTCTCCTGGGGCTTCTCCAGGCGTTCACCGGCGCGGTCATGGGGAATGCACTCCAGGACGCGGTTGGCTTCGCACTGATGGTCGTTGTGCTGCTCGTGCGTCCCGGTGGACTGCTGAGGCAGATGTAGCCGTGAACGCCTATTGGGGCTTTGTTGCGATGGTTGCCGGCATTAACGCAATCGCGGCGTGGAGCCTTGCCATCGCCATCCGATCCGGCCAGCTGTCGATTGGACATGCCGCCTTTGCAGGACTTGCCGGTTATACGGCCGGTATCCTCGACATAAGGGGCGTGCCGCTGCTGCTGTGCTTCCTGGCTGCGGCCGCCGTCTCGGCCGCCATGGGGCTGATCTTCAGCGTCGTGGCGCTCCGCCTCCAAGGCCTGCTACTGGCCGTCGCGTCGCTCGCTTTCGGTCAGGCAGTGATGATCGTTATCAGCTCGCGGCCGGAACTCGGTGGCGCGACAGGCCTCACCGGAGTGCCACTTAATGTGACGCTCCCCGAGATCCTGGCTGTCCTTGCCGTCCTGCTGGCTGCTGATTGGTTGCTCGTGCGTAGGTCAGCCTTCAATTTGCGACTTCACCTACTCGAGAACGACCCGCTACAGGTCACTCTGACCGGTCGAAGCTGGCAGGCCGCGCGCGTCATCTCCTTCACGCTGAGCACCGGAGTGGTCGGCATTGCGGGCGCATTCGAGGTTTTCACGTTTGGCATCGTCCAGCCGAGCGATTTGAGCTTCGACCGATCACTTAACTTGGTCGTGTTCGCGGCTGTCGGCGGTGTCTACTCGGGGATCGGGCCCATGCTCGGCGCCGGCCTGCTGACCGCGGTGCCTCAGCTGCTGAGCTTCACGGCAGCTGACCGCACCATTCTCTACAGCTTCCTGCTGCTCCTGGTCATGCTCGTTCGCCCCTACGGGCTGGTTCCACGCAGGCCCGTGCGCGTCCTCGACATGTTGCTCGGTAAGTCGTGGCAACGGGAGTATAAAATATATAATCCAAGCGATGTGCCCGGAGCCCGACGTACGAGAGCTGAGAACCGAGGCACTCCCAAAACCACAGTTGATGGAGGTACCGAGCGATGAGGTTATCCAGGGTTGCAGGGTCATCAGTCGCCCTGCTGGCCACAGTCGCGATGATGGCGTGCGGCAGTACCAGTGGCGGATCATCGTCTAGCGGTAACAATCCCATCAACATAGGGGTGTTCGCCGACATCACCGGCCCGGTCAGCGTCTACAGCGTTTCACAGTTGCAGGGAATCCAACTGGCCGTCCATGAAGTGGACTCTTCTGGCGGCGTGCTCGGCCACCCGATCCAGATCCAAGTCAAGGACACCGCGAGCGACGCCAAGCAGGCGCCGGACGCGGCCCGCGCGCTCGCAGCGGACTCGAGCGTGCTGGCCCTCATTGCGGGCGGCACGTCAGACTCCGTGCTCCAAGCGTCGCCGGTCGCCGGACAGCTCCAGATTCCGATGATCGCCTCTAGCTCGTTCAACAAGTTCCAGCCTGGCCAGCTCTCCGACTGGACCTTCCGCTGCGCATCGACTGAAGTGGACGGTCTGAAGGCCTTCATGTCCAAGGTTCAGACGCTCCAGCCGTTCAGCCGGCTGGCGATCATCTACGACGGCGGCAACGCCTTTCCGACGGCCGAGAAGGACACGCTGGTCCAGCTGGCATCGAGCCTGAACTATCAAGTCGTCGATACCGAGGCGGCGTCATCCAGCGCCGTCGACTACTCGACGCCGCTCACGAAGATTGCGGCCGCGAAGCCCGACCTGATTTGGAATGGATTGATCGGAGCAGGCGCCGCCGCCTTCATGATCCAGGCCCGCGCCCGGGGCATCTCGACACATTTCGTCGGCGGTCAGACTATCGCCAGCCCGAGCGTGTTCAGCCTCGCGAAGGCGGCGGGTGAGGGGACGTACACATTGCTGCCGTTCGTCGCCAGCGATCCCAACCCGAACGTGCAGGCCTTTGACACGCTATTTCAGCAGTTTTACGGCAAGGCTCCGGACAGCTACAACGCCCTTGGCTACGCTGCCGCGATGGTGCTCTTCGAAGCGATTAAGAAGACGGGCAAGGCTGACCGGTCAGCGCTCAGGACCACCCTGACGCACTTCAGCTACGCGGGTCCGACCGGCCAAATCACGTTCAACGGCGGACCCAACAACGTCAACTCAAACTGGACTGCCGTCCAAGTGGTCAACGGCGGCTGGAAGGTCGTCTAAGGAAACGCCGGTCACTTGCCGGGGCCGAACTCGGCCCCGGCAAACCGCTTAACAATGGAGAAATCATGGCCAATCTAATGGTTGAGGAGTCCCTTCGGCGAGGCCTTGAAGGACTCCGGGGCGGCTTCCAGGCGGACGGCGCGGACCTTCGCCTCAGGAGCTGGGATGGGTCGACGGCAGAGGTTGAGCTTGTCTTTGGGCCTGATGTCTGCGTCGAGTGCATCGTCCCGGCCCCGGTCCTCCACGCGATCGTGGAGGGAGCGCTCCGCGAGCAAGTGCCGGAAGTCGACGCTATTCGAATTATTGATCCACGCGACCAACCATTGGAGGGAGAGCATGTCACTGACAATTTTCGATCCCACTGACGGCCCGTTTCGGCAGACGGAGATGGCGCCACGCACCTTCTCGCTTCATGGCGCGAAGGTGGGTGTCATCTGGAACGGCCGGCCGCACGGTGACAAGGTTCTTCGCGCGATCGTGCGAAGGCTCTCAGAGGGCACCGGTTGCGAGATCGTCGAGGTTCTCAAGAAGCCGTTCATCGGAAATGTCGCGCCCGAGGATTTCTTCGAGAAGCTCCAGCGGCGCCAGGTGGATTTCGTCCTGGCCGGCGTCGGCGATTGAGGATCATGCACATCGGCCAGTCTGGCCGACGGAATTGAGATGGAGCGCCGCGGCGTGCCTGCTGCGGTCGTGGCGCTCGAGCGACTGGCGATGACGGTCGGCCGCGCCATGGCACGTGCGCACGGCGTCCCTGACTACCCGATCGCGATCATCACGCGTGACGACTCCGCGCAGGACAGCACGCTGGAGGGCGTCACGAGCGACGAGCAGCTCGAGCACATGGCGGAAGTCACGGCCGACCAGGTGAAGCAGATCCTGCTGACCGGGTCGGTAGCGCCGGCTTCTTGAGGAGGGTCGCGTAGTGGAGTTGCAGTCGCAGCGGTTTGAGGTCGACGACTACTGGCAGGCGCTCGAGACGATCTATGAGAAGGGTTGGACAGATGGGCTTCCGGTCGTCCCTCCAACGCGCTCCCGGGTCGAGGCGTGTCTCGATGCGATCGGTGTTGGGCCCGACCAGATCGTCGGGGAGATTCCGGAGCGCAATCGGGTCGTGCGTGCGGAAAAGCTCGCGATCAATGCCGTCATGGCCGGTTGCCGCCCCGAGTACATGCCGGTGTTGGTGGCCGCGGTCGAGGCCATTTGCGATCCCAGGTTTAAGTTCAACCACCTCGCAAGCCTGGGAAGTCCGACCCCGATGCTGATCGTCAGCGGTCCGATCGTCAGGGAGCTCGGCTTCAACTGGGATCGCGGGGTCATGGGACCGTCCTCGCGTGCGAACGCCACGATCGGGCGTGCCATCAGCCTCCTGTTGTGGAACGTGGCAGAGCTCCGGCCGGATGCAATTCAGCGAGGGACATACGGTAACCCTCTGCGCTGGACGAGCGGGTGCATCTCCGAGAACCCGAACGATCTCGGGTGGCAGAGTCTTCGTGAGCACCTCGGTTTCGACGCGGCGGATTCGACGGTCACGGTCATATCCAACTGGGGCGCGTACACGCAGACCTGGGCGATGAAGCCGGATGCGATGGACACTCTGAACACCATCGCGGACGCGACGGCCTGCGGCAGCGGCAACTTCTGCCGTGGGGTGTACACGGTCCTCCTTGCCCCACCGATCATCGAGCGGTTCGTCAGCCAGGGGTGGAGCAGGCAGAAGGTTCGCGACTGGCTGTTCGAGAACACAGGCCGGACGATCGCCGAGCTGAAGCGGCGCGGCCGCTGGGGATACAGCAGCACCAACGTTGGTGAGTACGCGGGCAACATCCACGCCAGCGATATCGAGCCCGGCGACACCGAGAAGTTCGTGTACCTGTTCCGTCAGAACCCCGGGCTTGACGAGATCCTTCAGAACGAGAGTCAGTTGACTCGAGAGAACGACATCTACCTCGTCGCCACGGGCGGCGACGTCATCTCGCAGCTGATCGTGATCGCCGAGTACGGCGTCTCGACGAACCCGGTCACAAAGAGGATCAGGCGATAGAGCCATGAGCGCTGTCCCACTGCCGGCAGTCGGCGTTGTCGGCCTCGGCCACATGGGCGGGGCGATCGCCGAACGGTTGCTCGCTTATGGCTTCGCGGTCCGCGGCTTCGACGTGCGGCCCGAAGCGGTACGCCGGCTGCTCAGCGACGGTCTGATTGAGGCCCGCTCACCGGCAGAAGCGGCAGCCGAAAGCGGGGTAGTGCTTCTCTCGCTTCCCTCGACGTCAGCGTCCCTGGAATCGGTGATGGGCACGGCCGGTGTCCTTGCAGCCGCGCATACGGGCCTGGTACTGGTCGAAACGAGCACGGTCGAGGTGCGTCATGTTCGGCGGCTCGCCGACGAGTGCTCGCAGCGCGGCGTGGCGTTCCTAGATGCGGCGGTGACGGGGACTGCGGCGCGTGCGCGCGAGGGCCGTCTCCACCTCATCGTGGGCGGCGCCATCGATAACGTGTCCGCGTGCGAACCTGTCTTCGGCGTCATCGCGTCGCGCGTCTCGCACGTCGGACCTCGCCCGGGCGCTGGGATGATGGTGAAGCTCGTCAACCAGCTTCTGGGCTTCGTCAACATCGTCGCAGGTCTCGAGGCGCTGGTGCTCGCCGCGCGAGCCGGTAGGGAGTTGGATGTCGATCTCTCGACCGTCTACGACGTCGTCGCCGAGAGCAGCGGCGGAAGCGCCGTGTGGCGCGACATCATCGGCAGGCTCCTCGAAGGGAAGGCGATCGGAGCCGGGATGACGGTGCTGCACAAGGATCCATCGCTCGCCGTTGCTCTCGCGCGAGAGTTCGACGTCCCGGTTCCGGTGCTTGACGCGGCGCTTGCCGAGATCAGCGAGTGGAAGCGACTCGGACTGGCCGAGGAGGACCTACTGGAGGTGGTCCATCATCTCCAGCAGGAGTTCGGGCTGGCGCTTAGCGGATCCCGAACGGAATGAGTCAGCGGGCTGTCGTGCTGACGGCATGCCTGAACACGTACGGAAGCGTGAGCTACCCGGCCACGCCGCACACGGTGCACGAAATCATCGCGTCGGCCGTCGACGCCAACGCTTCAGGCGCTGCGGTGGCGCACATCCACGGCCTCCACGGCATGGACGAGCAGGGGCGCGCGACGAAGCCAGACCTGAGGGCATGGCAAGCGATAGTCGAGGGCATCCGACGGCAGTGCGAGATGGTCGTCCAGTTCGGAGTGACTGTGATGGACGAGGCGGACCGCCTGTCCGTGCTCGATACGGCCCGACCTGACATGATGGCGGTCACGCTGGGCGATGTCCACGGGATCGTCGAGGGGAAAGAGCTGTACGCCCGGCACGACCGTGGCGAACTCGCCTCGCTTCTCGCGCGGCTTCGCGAGTACGGAGTCACCCCTGAGCTCGAGGTCTTCAACGAGGGCGCCATCTGGAACGCGAGATGGCTGATCGAAAAGCGGCTCCTGAGGCCGCGAAGCGACTTCCTGTTCTTCACGTTGCCGGTCGCGTTCCCAGGCGGCATCCACAGCCCCGCGAACCTGCATTCCCTTGCCTACCGCTCATCTCTGTTGCCCCACGACTCAGAGTGGCAAGGCATCTGTTTCGTCGAGCCGAAGGGGACGGCGACGCCTGCTGAGCAGTGGCGAATTCTCGCCGGGTCGGTGGCACTGGGTGGCCACACGCGCGTTGGCGTCGAGGACAGCCCGTACTTCGCGGACGGTGCCGATGCCGGCAGCAATGCCGAACTAGTCGAACGCCTGGCGTGGATCGTAAGAAACCTCGGCCACCGGCCCGCCGAGGCCGGCGAGCTCCGCGCGAGGCTGAGCTTCCGATGACACCGCAAGGGGCGATGATCGCAGTCGAGCTGAGCGCTGACCAGGAGCGGCTGGCGAAAGAGGTGAGCTCTGCGGTCGCAGCTGGCGCGGGGATCGTGGTGCTTCGGGGCGATGACCGATCCCCATGGCAGGCGGCCATCGGCGAGTTGCGGCGATCCGGCCTCACCATCGCAGTCGATGCATCCAACGTCATCTCGGCCGACGTCTTTTCCGCGCGGCCTGATATCGCCTGCCTGCCTTTCTCTGACACAGATCTGGCCGAGCGCAACCTCTATATCCACCGCACCTTGGCCGAGATGGTCGAGTTCTGTGAACTCGCGATGAGCGCGAATATCGGTGCTGGGGGCATCGTCGCCAACTCGGGCGCTGCCTGGACGCTCGACCATCTTTGGGGACGCGGGCTTCTCGCGGATCCGGTGTTCGTGGAGCTTCCCTTCGCGGTTCCCGGCGGACAGTGGGCGCCAGCGTCGTTCGACGCATTGACCTACCGGCTCGGCCTCCTGAGCGCGGTCTGCATTCCCTTCGTTTCGGTCGCTGGGATCGACGCCGTCTCGGCAAAGGAGCTGCTTACGCTAGCCCTTGCAATAGGCGCGCACGTGGTCGTTCCGGCGGCGCGCGTCGAGTGGGCGTGCGAGCTTGCTTCGGCGCTGGGAAGGGTGCCGGCACGACGGTGGCCTCCCCCGCGACTCGACGGCGCGAGCGCGAACGCATGACGCGTCCCCGACGGCGGCCGTCGGCCGGCGGCGGCCCGCCCGCACCGCTCGACGGGGTGCGCGTGCTTGACCTGACGCGAAACCTCGCCGGTCCCCTCTGCACCATGCTGCTGGCCGACTACGGCGCGGAGGTCATCAAGGTCGAGCATCCGGCTCGTGGAGACGAGATGCGCAGGTGGAAGTCGCACTCCTGGCCGCTTGCCTCACCCGCCTTCCTCGCTGTGAACCGAAGCAAGCGGAGCCTCGCCGTGGATCTCGACCGGCCGGATGGCGCGGCCATCGTGCGTGCTCTGGCGGTGGGTGCCGACGTCCTCGTCGAGAACTTCCGCTGCGGAAGCCTTGACCGTCGCGGGCTGGGACCCGACGAACTCTGCCGACTCAACCCGAAGCTTGTATACGCCTCGATCACCGGCTTTGGCAGCGTCGGCAGCCTGCGCGACCGTCCCGGCTACGACCCCATTATGCAGGCGTATGCCGGCATTATCAGCGTGACCGGCGACGCAGGGGGCCCGCCTGTTCGTGTTGCCCAGTCCATCATCGACATCGCCGCCGGGTCCTGGTGCGCGATGGCGATCATGGCCGGGCTTATGAGGCGAACCATAACCGGAGTCGGCGGGCGCGTTGAGACGAGCCTGCTGGAGGCGGCGGTCGCACTCTCCGGGATGCAGGTCGCGATGTTTGCTGCGACTGGGCAAATCCCGCAGCGAATGGGTTCTCAGCACGCCATCTCGGCGCCGAATGAGGCGTTCGCTACGGCCGAAGGTCACCTCTTCATTGCCACCCCGAATGAAAACCACTTCAGACGGCTGTGCGCCGTGCTCGGCTGCTCCGAGCTTGCGGATGACAAACGCTTTCGGTCGAACGCGGATCGCATCGCAAACCGCTCCGACCTTCATACCCTGCTCGAGGCGCGCCTGATGCAGCGCTCGGCCTCGGAATGGGAGGTGGTGCTTACCGAAGCGGAGGTCCCCGCAAGCCGGGTCCGCTCGATCGATGAGGTGGTCGCCGACCCTCAGCTCGCAGCGCTGGGACTGCTTCTCCAGCTTCACTGCCAGCAGGGCGAAGAGGAACGAGAGGTCACGGTAGTGGACCTGCCGGTGACGCTCGATGGCGTGCGTTCAGTGCGCCCCACCGCGCCGCCGGGCGTCGGCGAGGACACGGATAAGCTTCTAGAAACCCTGCTCGGCTACGACGGAGATGCGATCTCACGGCTCAGAGCCCAGGGGGTGATAGCATGAACGCCGACGCCGACCGGGGGTGCCAGGCCCCGCTCGCTGGCATCCGCGTGGTCGATTTCAGCCGCCTCTTGCCAGGGCCGTTATGTACGAGGCTCCTGACCGACCTCGGAGCGGACGTGATCAGGGTCGAGCCGCCCGGCGGTGACTACTTGCAGACTTTGGTCCCTGGGCTTTATGAGTTTCTGAACGCGGGCAAGCGTGCGATCCGCGTCGACCTCAAGGCACAGGCCGGCCGCGGCTTGGTCCTCGACCTGGTCGCGACTGCCGATGTCGTGGTCGAGGGCTTCCGCCCCGGCGTCGCCGACCGCCTGGGCGTCGGTGTCGCGGCGTGTTCGGCACGTCGGCCGGGCCTCGTGTACTGTTCGATCTCCGGCTTCGGGGAATTCGGATCCCGGCGGGACCAACCTGGGCACGACATCATCTACGAAGCCGCCGGCGGAGCGTATGCGGCCGTCCTTGCCGCCGGAGACACTCCAACACCGCCACACGTGCCCTTCGCCGACACGCTCGCGGGCGCAATGTCGGCCCTCTCGATCTGCGCCGGGCTACTCGGCCGCGCATCGAGCACCACGGAGAAGGGGCTGCGCCTCGACGTCTCGATACACGACTGCGTCGCCTTCATGTCGGCCGCCAGCCGGTGGGCGGTTGCGATGGTTTCCGGCGAGGCCCCCGAGCCGGAAGGGATGGCACATCTTTCGCCGGGCCAGGGCATCTTTCGATTGGCGGACGGCAGGTACGTGGCCATCGCCGCCGTCGAGGATAAGTTCTGGCTGGCTTTATGTGGGGTGCTCGGCCGCCCGGACCTCTGCATCCCGCCCTACGACACTCACTCGGGTCGAATGCGAATGCGCCGCGGGCTGCGTGCGGAGATCGCGCGAGCGCTGAGAGAGCTGCCCTCTAACTTGGCTATCCGGCAGCTGCGCGCAGCCGACGTTCCGATCGAGGCGGTGGCGACCGTCCGCGATGTCCTCACCGACACTCATCTCGCGGAGCGCGGTGTCGTCGTGCATGGCGATTCCGGCCTTCGCCTCGAGCCCCCGGTACGGTACAACGGGCGGCGATCATGGGCGAGCGGTGGTGTCGCCGACCCAGCCGCGTCGCTTGACGCGATTCTGGACGAACTCGGGCGGAGCGAGTCAGAGCGTCGGGATCTTTTTAACTCGGGCGTCATCGGTGCCGGTGATGACCGCTCGGTACGAGCGGGCACCGATCCGGCGGGCCAGCAGCGATGAACCGGGCCCGGCTGTCAGGACTGCTTCAGCAGCAGGGGCACCACGGCTCGCGTCGCCGCGTCCTATCTGGAAGCGCCTCCAGGTGTCGCGTCTACTCGGGGAGAGGACACGTTAAGTTCGCGATCGTCCCATTCGGACCCGACCTTCCCTGCCATCTGGTTACCCCGAGGGAGAGATCGGATGGATCGTCGATCAGGCCGACGACCTGTGCTCGGTGGTCCGCCTGTTCGGGAGTCTGGGGATGGCAGCAGACGATTCACCTCAGCTCGACCCTGCCGAGCATAAGGTCCTCTCGGAACGGGTCGCCGTCACCGGCCTTCAGATGCGCCTCGATGTCCTCATAACTCTTGCAGAGGTGCCACTCGACTGAGTCCCGAAGCCCCCTGGCATCCCGCTTCCCCATCATATCGAGAATCCGCTCGTGCTCAGCCTTAGACGCCTCCATCCGGTTGGGAACGACACTGAGGACGTCCCAGGGGAAGCGGTTCCACAGCGTCTTGATCATCTGTTCGATGACCGGGAGCCCCGAGCGGGCGTAGAGTAGAAAGTGGAAGTCGTAGTTGGCGCGGCGGATGCCGTGTGCGTCGGTCCTGGCATGTGAACGCTCAAGCTTTTCCAGCAGCGTCCTGGCGCGAGTGACATCGGTGTCTGTCAGCCTTTCCGCCGAGCAGCCTGCGGCGTACGGCTCGAGCAGCCGTCGGGCCACGTAAACGTCTCGCAGCTGCGCGGGATCGGCGGTCGAGACCCTGACGCCCCGATGCGCGGTTCCGGCGACCAGACCTTCGGCCTCAAGCTGGCGCAGCGCCTCTCGGACCGGGGTGAGGCTGATGTCCAGATGGCGCGCGAGGTCGGTCAGCCGGAGCCGAGTACCGGGCTCGAGCTCACCGGCGACGATCTTCTCGCGGATCAGAGCCAGGGCATAGTCCTTCTTCGTGCGGTACTCCATAGACTCGGCCTTTAGTGGACCCTAGCAGCGGAACGTGGAGCACCCAGTCGATGCATTACATCGACGTACTTCCACTTGATCGGGTTGGCGGTCTTGTTGTGCTCACGGATGCTGCGCAAGAGTTTGCGGATCATGTCGCCGGTCGAGGTTAAGATGCCGCGAGCGATGACATCGCGCTCGATCTTGCTCAGCCAGAGCTCGACCTGGTTCAGCCAGCTGGAGTAGGTCGGAGTGAAGTGCAGACGAACGTTTTGATGCAAGCCGAGGAACTCGCTGACCCGCTCGGTCTTGTGAGCCGCGAGGTTCTCCAGGATGATGTGGATCTCTTCTTGCGGCGGCCGGCTGGCAGCCACGGCGGCAAGGAAGGCAACGAACTCCTCGCTGGTGTGGCTGGCCACAGTCTTGCCCATGACTTCGCCGGTCCGCGTGTTGAGTGCGGCATAGAGCGAGACCGTGCCGCGACGGATGTATTCGAAGCCGTGAGGCTCGGCGCGCCCCGGCACCAGAGGCAGCACCGGCAAGGTACAGTCGAGTGCTTGGATGGCCGCCTTTTCGTCGAGACTGAATACGACCGCGTGTTGAGGCGGGTTGACGTAGCGGGCAATCACGTCCGCGGCCTTGGTCTCAAAGTCGGGATCGTTGGAAGAGATGCACCACTCCAGGCGATGTCGCTTGAGCCCGGCCCGAGACCAGACCCGAGCGACTCGCATATGGCTGACGTCAAGGACGCGCCCCAGCTTGCGTGTGGTCCAGTGGAGTGTTGCCGTCGCTGGGCGGCTTTTGGGTCAAGGCCAGGATTCGCGCCTCCAAGCGGTGGGCGATGCCGTCCGTACAAGCCCTCCAGCGGGCTCTCCAAGAACCGCTCTCGCCACAGGCTCACGGTGGCCCGGCTGCAACTGAGTTTGTCTGCCACCGAAGGGTTAGGAAACACCGTCGGCCAAGAGCAGGATCAGACGAGCCCGAGTGGCATCAGACGCACGCGGGCTGCGGACACGAGACCGAGCCGTCAACTCCTCGCGTGCCTCATCGGTGAGATCGATTGGCTGCGATGCGGCGTACATGCCGCAATGGTGCCGGTCAGCCGAGGACTTGAAGATGCCGCGCGCAATCACATTGCGCTCAAGCTTGTTCAAACCACGTACGGTCCTCAAATGACCGTTACAATCCACTAGCCGACCTCGCCTGATTCGCGCCTTTGGTCGTGAGCAACGCGTCGCGGTCGGCATCGAGCGCTGGCACTGGGGGCTCTCCGTCAGTCCGCTCGAATGCACGCTCTGCCGGCGAAGTAGGCACCCAGGCGAGTTGGCCATTGGGAAGCGCCACCTGCCGCTTCAGCCCGAGGTCACGCACGACCGGATGCTCCCACACCTGGTCGATCTCGTTAACGCTCGCAAACGCCAAACCGGCGCGGTCGAGCAGTTCCAGCCATTCCGACCGTGACCGGCGACGGAGCTCCGACTCCACAGCGGTCTCGAGTTCATCGCGGTGCGCATGCCTGCGCTCGTTCGTCGAGTAGCGCTCGATGTCCAGGTCCGGGCGATTGAGCACGAGGCGGCACAGCCGGCGCCACTCGTCGTCGTGCTCGACCGCGAGCGCGATCTGACCGTCGGCGGTCTCGAAGATGCCGTAGGGCGAGATGCTGTGGTGCCGCATGCGTGACCGGGGATAGCGGACGCCAGCATTGGCGAACGCGATCAGGTTCGGACCGGCGAACTCCAGCATGGTCTCGAACATCGAGATATCGATGAACTTTCCCCGCCCGGTGTGTTCACGCTCAAGCAGCGCCGCCAGAACGAGCGCTGCTGCATATATACCGGTGCCGACGTCCGCTACCGACACTCCTATCCTCACCGGCCCCGACTCATCGCCGGTCAGGGACATCAAGCCTGTCTCAGCCTGGACGAGCATGTCGTACGCCTTGCGGTCGCACATCTCGCCACGGTTCCCGTAACCGGTGATCTGGCAGGCCACAAGCCTTGGGTATGCCGCCTCTAGACGTTCGCCGGTGAGATCGAGTCGCTGGGCGGCGCGCAGGCTCATGTTGAAGACGAGCACGTCGGCAGCTGCGAGCAACTTGTGGAGGACGCCCAGATCCCGGGGTTCTCCGAGGTCAAGCGCGATGCTGCGCTTACGGCGGTTGAGCCAGGCAAAGTGCGATGCCTCGCCGTTCGCGTGCGTGTCCCAGTGTCTCGCAAAGTCGCCGCGAGGTGGCTCCACCTTGATCACGTCGGCGCCGAGGTCCGCGAGGATGCGGCTGCAAAGTGGGCCGGCGACGGACTGCTCGATCGCGACCACCTGCACATCGGCCGCTGGGCTTGAAGAGGTCGTCATCAGGCCTTGACGACGACTGTCGTGCCCGTGCAGTTGAGGAGAAAAGCGTCCGGGAATGATTCGCGGATCTGCATCATCGCCTGCATTCCGGTGCAGTGCATCGGGCACAGCACCTCCGCGTTGATTTCCCGCAGTGCGTTAATGGTGCGCTCTGTCTTTGACTCCGGGGTACCGGGGAAGCCGAGGTGAAATCCGCCGAACAGTCCCCGTACGCGCGATCTTCCGCTCAGCTTCATCGCGTGCCGGACCGTGTTGATGATTCCTGCGTGGCTGCAGCCTGAGAAGATGATGATCCCATCTTGCCCGACATTGATCACGAGCGCCTGGTCGTCGACGACGGCATCCGGCGCCATGTGACCATTGTGAAGCTGGATCAGCGCGTTCGGGGTGTCGATCCGCTGTGGAGGCATCTCGAAATCAGTCTCCCGAGGGATCTCGCCCGTGGCGAGCACGCCCGGTCCGACCTCGAGGGAGCCGTTGTGACTGATTACGCAGCCACCAGCAGCCTCGACCGCCGCCCGCGTAAGGCCGTAGTTGTAGTAGGGCGCGACCTGGCCGCTCGCGAGCCGGAGGTACCGAGGCACGAACGCGTCCGAGTGAACCGACACCGGCAGCGGCGCTGCGCGGCTCTTGAGGAGGCCCAACAGACCGCCATAGTGGTCCGGATGGCCGTGGCTGAGCACGAGGTGATCCAAGCGATTCAGGTCGACGCCGAGCGCCCTGGCGTTATGTAGGAGAACACGGCTGGACATCCCGGTGTCGAACAGGACCTCGTATCGATAACGATCCCATTCGATGACAGCATGAAGGGCGACGCCATTCTCTCCAATCGGGTTCTCCTTCTTCGGATCGAAGTGGTGAGCGAGCCCCGCCCGAGTGACGTTCGGCTCGTCCTTCAGCAGCATGTCGACGTAGTTCTCGACGAGAGTGGTGATCGTTACGCGCTCGGTGGAGGGCATGCCACCATTTTATAAAAAATACAGTCGGTTGGGGGGATGGGGGCGCGCAGCTAGACCGAAGTTCCGATGCGCCGGGTTAAAACCGGCATGAAGGAGGAGATGAAAGAGCTCTACACCGAAGGCGTAGCGAGCCACGGTAGCCCGGGTCCATGCGGCGGCGCTCGCAATGCACAGCCGAAGCGTTGGACAGGGGCACGTGCAGGCGGGGCCATAGAGCCTCGAAATCGGTTTTGATCGGGGTGCCGACGCTGTGGAAACTGCGGAAGGCAACATCGTCGGCGGCGTTAGTGCAAGCCGCCGGGGGGCCCCGCGGGGTCAAAGAACCTCTGCATGCACGGAATCTTCATGCGCGAGAACCGGGAGATCCCATCCTCGCCCGTCGCCCACGATCACGGCGGTGGGCCGCTCAGGGAGGGCAACAGCCGCAAGCCTGAGGTGCACGAGGATGGGAAGTCAGACAGCCCCGTATTACCTGCGAAGCCGTCGAACAAGGCCGTGGCCGCGGAGAGGGTGGAGGAAAGGGGGTTGACCAAGGGAAACATGGACAGCGAAACACGCTCCGGACCCAGGGCCGGCAGGCGCGTGTCACGTGAGCTGGACCGTGTGCGGCAAGCGGCAGAACGGGACAAGGACGCGCGGTTCACGGCGCTCTTGCACCACATGGACGTCGACTGCCTTCGCGAAGCCTACCGGGCCCTCAACCCGAAGGCGGCAGCGGGGGTGGATGGGGTCACGTGGGAGGCCTATGGCGAGAATCTGGAGGGCAACCTCCAGGACCTCCACCGGCGGCTGCACAGCGGGGCGTATCGGGCGAAGCCCGTGCGGAGGGCATACATCCCCAAGGCGGATGGGCGGCAGCGGCCACTCGGCGTCGCCAGTCTGGAGGACAAGATCGCCCAAGGCGCCCTCGTCAAGGTGCTGAATTGCATCTACGAGGCGGACTTCCTCGGCTTCTCCTATGGGTTCCGACCAGGGCGCAGCCCGCACGAGGCGTTGGATGCGTTGACAGTAGGGATCAAGACGAAGAAGGTGAACTGGGTGCTCGACGCGGACATCCGCGACTTCTTTACCAGCCTTGATCGGGACTGGCCGGGAAGGTTCTTGGAGCACCGAATTGCGGACAAGCGAGTCCTGCGGATCATCCAGAAGTGGCTGAACGCAGGGATAGTCGAGAACGGGACTTGGGCCGAATGCGACGAGGGAACGCCGCAAGGAGCAACGGCATCGCCGCTGCTCGCTAACGTCTACCTTCACTACGTATTCGACCTCTGGGCCAGGCGGTGGAGAACAAGGAACGCGCGGGGTGACGTGATCTTCGTGCGCTACTGCGACGACTTCATCGTGGGCTTCGAGCACAAGGAGGACGCGGAGCGCTTTCTGGCCGACTTGGTGGAGCGATTTCTGGCCGACTTGGTGGAGCGATTTGCCAAGTTCGGACTCGGGCTGAAAGTCGAGAAGACCCGATTGATCGAGTTTGGGCAGCACGCCGCCCAAGAACGGGAGGCACGGGGTCTCGGCAAGCCAGAGACGTTCGATTTCCTGGGCTTCACGCACATCGGCGGAAAAACCCGGGCTGGAAAGTTCCAGGTGCTACGAAAAACGATCTCGAGGCGAAGTCGGAGCAAGCTCCGCGAACTCAACAAGGAGCTCAAAGGGCGCCGGCATTTGCCCATCCCGGAGCAGGGGAAGTGGCTACGGAGTGTGGTGCAAGGGCATCTCAACTACTATGCCGTCCCCGGCAACTACAAGGTGGTGTCGAACTTCGTAGCGGAGCTGAAGCGGCTATGGCTGATGGCGCTGAGGCGCCGCAGTCAAAAGTCGCGGATGACCTGGGACAGGTTCGGACCGCTGGCGGACGGGTGGCTGCCTCGCATCCGCATCATGCACCCTTACCCGGAGCAGCGTTTCGCCGTTAAGTACCCGAGGTAGGAGCCCAGTGCGGTAGTTCCGCTCGCTGGGATCTGTGCGGGGGGCGGGGAGCAATCTCCGTCCCTACCGCGATTGACGTAGTTCGAGTTCGGCTGAACTCGGCTCGGACTTACCGGTTCTGGCTACAACGAGCTGGCGGTCAGCTCTGGGAGCGTCAGTGCCCGGGCCTGAAGCGGCGTCGGTGTGGCGAGCATCGTGAAGGGCTGTGCCACATCCATGCCGGCTGGAACCACGCGGTTGCGCGTCAGGTTCGCCATCTCCGCCAACAGTGAGCGCAGGTTGTGGGCGCGGGTCCCAGCTGGGAGGCGGCCTGGGGGGCACACATAGTGCGCCGGGATAAACCGGCATGAAGCAAGGAATGGAGGAGTCCGACATCGAAGGGTTAGCGACCCAGGTGGCCCCGAGTCATGCGTCGGCGTTTGTAAAGACGCAGGCGAAGCGTTGGCAGGG
>Ga0307374_10001691_pt1 | contig 40352 bp, 31 predicted proteins | sample OX3MG_FD_202532 | JGI IMG/M metagenome (GOLD analysis project Ga0307374, IMG submission 202532) | Soil microbial communities from Risofladan, Vaasa, Finland - OX-3 | ecosystem: Environmental > Terrestrial > Soil > Coastal area > Acid sulfate soil | place: Finland: Risofladan, Vaasa | collected... | reverse complement strand
CCGCTCTTTCAACGCCTGCTCGTGCAAAATCTGAGCCTGCCCTTTCAAAGCCTGAGCCTGCTCTTGCAACGCCTGCTCTTGCAACGCCTGGGCCTGCTCTTGAAAAGCCTGGGCCCGCTCTGGCAACGCCCGCTCTTTCAACGCCTGCTCTTGCAAAGCCTGCTCTTGCAAAGCCTGGGCCTGCTCTTGCAAAGCCTGCTCTTGCAAAGCCTGGGCCTGCTCTTTCAAAGCCTGCTCTTGCAAAGCCTGAGCCCGCTCTGGCAACGCCTGCTCGTGCAAGGCCTGCCTCTTTTTCCTGCCCCGCCCCTTTTTTTCTGCCAATCCGTATTCTCGGCTTCGCTCGACTCTCGATCTCGACTTTAGCATACCGTTATGTCATGACCACAGCCCGAGAGGTGCTCTGGGTGACACGCCCCGAAAGGTGCCGCCCGTCACTGCTCATGGGGGCAGTGATGCTGGCAGTGGCCATTGGTGCAGCTATCGCCGCCGTCCAGTGGGCGGCGCTCGCCCTGGCCGGTCTCGCCGTCGTGGTTGTGGCCGGGCTCGTCCTGTTTCGGCTCGACCTGGCGGTGGCCGTGTTGGCCGCCACCTTCTTCTTCAATGCCTACCTGAACCACGGGGCGGGCATTCTCACGATCGACAAGGCCATCGGCGCCCTCGCGGTGATGGCCTGGAGTCTGGAGTGGGCTATGAATCGCCGACCGGTCCTCGGCACTCGCCAGCTGTGGCTGGTCGGCGCATTTCTCCTGTGGACCGGCGTATCGATCGTCGTCGCCCGCAACGACAGGGCCGCTCTGGTCACTTCGCTGCGGTATGTGACGTTTGCCACCCTCTTCTTCCTCGTGATCCAGACAGTCAGGGGGGATCGACGCCGGGCCGACGTCCTTGTCACCGTCGTAGTTGCGGCCGCCGCGGTTGCCAGCCTGATCGGCTTGGTTGGCTTCTTTGGTCATCACGTCGCCCGGGCCAGCGGACCCATCAATGATCCCAATGATTTCGGGTTTGTCCTCGCGAGCAGCGTGCCACTGGGGATCTACCAAGTGCGATGGGCGGTCACGCGGTGGGGCAAGGCGATCTGGAGCGTGGCCCTCGTCCTGATCCTGGCGTGCACGCTCGCCACGTTCTCCCGCAGTGCACTGGCGGGCCTGGGTATCGCGAGCCTCTGGGCTCTCGGGACCGGACGCCTACGCCTGCGCTGGCTGCTCGCCGTAGTCGCGTGCCTCGTTGCCGCCGGCGGTATCGCATGGCTGGCCACACCGCAGCTCATCCAGACCGCCTTCGGCGAGAAGGCCCACGTGGCCATACAGAACGTGGATGTCCGGTCTGGCTACTACCGAGTCGAGCTCAACGAGTGGGAGCACCACCCGATCACCGGGGTGGGGCCGGGCAACTTCGTCTACCGGTTCTATCAGTTCGCGCCGGTGGCCCAGGAGGGCCTGCCCTTTCCATCTAACGTCCAAACGATCAGCGGCGAGGAGGCTTACCTCGTGATTCTGGCCGAACAGGGAGCGCCGGGACTGGCGCTGTTTCTGGGCTACCTGTTCCTGTCGTGGGCCGAACTCCGGCGCCGTTTCCCCACTGACCAGCGAAGTGACCAACTGCAGTCAGCCATGGCGGCCGGCTTTGTCGTGGCCTGCGTCGGCGCCTTGTTCCTCGCCGAACAGTTCTACCCACCTCTGTGGTTCCTGCCCGCTCTAGCTGCCAGCCTGGCCAGCGGTGTGCCGGGCACCGGATCTGGCGACCTGCGTGATGTGACGTCAAGCCACGCCGAGGGGTCGGCGCGCGTCGCCGGGGGCCACGGGTGAGGCCGGGGGTAGCCATCGCGGTTCGGGTACGCTCCCAGTGGCCCCTGCCCATGGGCCCCGCCGTGGCTGTACTCGGATGGCACCGGATCGACATCGAGGGGGGGCGGCTGGCTGTCCCGCCCCCGGTCTTTGCCCGCCAGATGGACATTCTGGACGAGCACCGCCAACGATTCCCTGTCGTGCATCTCGATGGGGTCAAAACTGTGCTCGCCTCCGGGGAGCGCCGTGCCCGTGCTCTGGTCCTGACATTCGACGACGCCTGGGCTGACAACCACGCCCACGCCCTTGGCCCGCTTAGCCGGCATCGCCTGCCCGCCACGCTTTACGCTCCCAGCCGTCTGCTGGGTACACCCGGGTATATGACGCGCACCCAGATGCTGGAGATGGATGCCGGCGGCGTGACGATCGGCGCACACAGTCGTACCCACCCTGATCTACGCGGGTGCAGCCCACATGAGCTGGAGTGCGAGGTCCGAGGCAGTAAGGAAGACCTCGAAGATCTCCTGGGTAAGCCCGTGACCTCCTTCGCCTACCCCACGGGACTGATCGACGACCGGGTGGTCGCTGCCGTCGGGGCGGCCGGCTTCAGCTCGGCTGTGACCACTTGCCCCGGGTGGTGGCGGCCGACGACGCCAACGCTACGGATTCCTCGTAGCTTCGTGGAGGACTTCTCCGACGGCACCTACCGGGCTGCCATGGCCGGTGGCCTCAACGTCCTTGGGTTGCTTGACACCATCAAGGCCCTTGGCCCAGACCACAGCGGCGAGCAATGAAGGTGGTCTTCCTGCTGACCCAGGATCGGGGCGGGCCCGTCGACCTCACCGTCAACCTGGCCCAGGAGCTGGCCGGCCGGCCGAGCGGCCCCGAGATCACTGTCGTCGGGCCTGCCCCCGTGTCCAGCGCGGGACAGCCCTGGAGTCTCCTGCGCACGACACAGGTACGGTCCAAGACCGATCTCCGCGGCTTCGCTGCCGTCGCCAGGCTGCTGGGGAGCCTGGCGCCCGACGTCATTCATGCTCAGGACCGCCGGGCTGGCCTAGTCGCGTCACTCGTGGCCGGAAGCAAGACCCCCGTCGTGATGACCTTTCACGGTGTTCCTGACAACGCCGCGGGCCGGTGGGTGAAAGCCGGCCCCCTACAGGGCAATCGTCCGGGCCTATCCGGCGGCAGCCGTCTCTTGGCTGACGCCCTCGTCGCTCGCCGGGTGAGGTGTACCGTGGCGCCCTCTCGGGCCATCGCTGGATTCCTCCATCGGGAGCTGCGGGTGCCGGTGCGTCGGCTCCGGGTGATCCACAACGGGGTCGCCGTCCCGCCCCAGCATCAACTCGGAAATGACATCCGGACCTTTGCCACCGTCGGCTCATTTGCGCCCTGCAAGGCCACACCGGTGCTTGTCGAGGCGTTCATGGCCGTCGCGGCGAAGCACCCCGACCTTCGACTCCTCATGATCGGAGACGGCCCCGATCGTCGCCGCTGCGAGGAACTCACTCGACAAGGGGCCCGGGAGGACCAGGTTGAGTTCACGGGCTACCAGAACGACGTGTACGCCCAGCTCGAGCCGGCCGACGTCTTCGTCTTGCCATCGTTGAACGAGAACCAGCCGCTTGCTCTCCTCCAAGCCATGGCGACGGGTCTGCCCTGCATAGCAACGGATGTGGGCGGGATTCCCGAGGTAATCAGCGCAGACTGCGGGGTGCTCGTCGCTCCAGGGAGTGTCAGATCGCTACGTGCAGCCATGGGGCGGCTCATCGATGAGCCGCGTCTGGCGGCCAGGCTCGGCGTGGCGGCTCGAAGCCGCGTCGCGGACCAATTCTCCCTGTCCCGCTGTGCCGATCATCACCTGCAGCTGTGGTCGGACATCCTCGGGAACGGACCGAGGTGAGAATCCTGCACGTGCTGCCGAGCCTGGCCCCCGGCGGCATGGAGCATCTGGTCATCGAGCTGACGGCCGATGCAACCAGCCATGGCGACAGCGTGGTCGTGGCGTCCGGGCCCGGGGCTTGGGTGGAGAAGGTCATCGAGGCCGGTGCGGTGCACGTCGCCCTGCCCACCACATCGCGCGCCTCCCCTTTCAGCATAGAGGCGGCGGTTGCAACGGCTCGCCTGAGCCATTGCATGAGGAAGGCGCGACCGCACGTAGTGCATGCCCACAACGTCCGGGCCACGGTCCTGGCCCGGATCGCCCTAGTGGGTACCCACCATCGGGCTGTCCTGATACCGACACTGCACGGGGTTGCCCCGGGGGACTACCGCGCGGCCAGCCGGGTCCTCCGCCACGCTGCCCGTCGGGTGATCGCCTGTGCGCCGTCGGTTGCCCGCTCTCTCGAGGCGACCGACTTCCCGGGCGACAGGATCGACGTCATCACCAACGGCGCGGCCCTACGCCCGGCCAGCCTCAAGCGCCGGGCAGAACTGCGGGCATCCCTGCAGCTCGGGTCTGCACCCATCGTCGTCGGTATCGGACGGCTCGTGGAGCAGAAGAACTGGTCGATCTTCATCGAGGCGGCTGGCCGCTTGGAGGGACCCTCTTTTGCCGTTGCAGGCGACGGTCCCCTGCGGCAGGAATTGACGGACCTGGCTCGGCGATCCGGCAACCGGGTGCGGTTCCTCGGCGTGGTCGATGACATCGCCGCCCTGGTGGGCCTGGCCTCCTGTGTGGTCTCCACGTCGAGCTGGGAGGGACTGCCCTTGACTCTCCTCGAGGCGCTTTCCTTAGGTGCCCCGGTGGTGGCCACGGCGGTCGACGGCGTCACCGACCTGGTGCCGCCTGCGGCAGCCCTCTTCGTAGCACCTGGAGACCCGGTTGCGGTGAGCGAGGCCATCTCACGTGTCCTTGTCGACGACAACCTGGCGAAGAAATTGCGACGAAATGCCTTGGTCGCCGCGCCCAGTTGGGGGCCGGAGGCCATGCTCGATTGCTACCGTAACGCCTATCGAGCCGCCTGGGCCGAGAAGCCTCATTGGGCCTAATCCCACCCTTGGGGGTCGAGGTTTAGGGTGGTCACGACGTACCTGAGGGACAAGATCGACGCCCACACGGCGTGGCAGGCGTTGGCGTTCAGCGGTCGATACACGATCGACGCTGTCGAGAGCCCGGCGAGATCGCTAGCGCTCGGCCGGTCCCGTACGGTCCTCGAGGGGTCAGATCTCGTCGTCCGACCGCCTCGCACAGGGTATCGACGCCGCCGCTAACTCGTGCGGTGCGACGGCGACGACCACGGACGTCTCGGCGGTCCCCAGGCATGGTCACCGTCGGATCGCTCATCTCCGGCGATGCGGCGGCAGCTCTACAACGTGGGTGCCAACAACGAGGCGCTGGCCGTGCACTACTTCAGTAAGGGAGGGATCACCCACGGTACTGCCCTGGCTCCGCGACTTTCGGCGCCCACGATGTCGCCGACAAGCGTCGTACCCGATTCTTGTCGGCGCTCCCCGTAGGCGATGCCACTTCCACGCGGACACGAATGGTACGCAGGAATGCCACGGACGCGTACTTGTGGGCGTGCGCCTCGTGTCGACACTTTCGAGCGGGCCACCCGACCAAACCATGATGCAAACGAGCCCATTGAGTCGCCCGGGGGCACATCAAGGCGTCGGCGGATCCCGGGTCACTCCAGTGACGCGGCACCCGATCCTGGGGTCTCTCGTCCCTCTCAGAAGGAGTCACCTTGGCGCAGTGGGGGCCGGCTTGCAAGTCGCTGCGAAAGTCAGGTCGATACCAGCGTTTCGGGCAGTCCGAGCAGTGCAGTGCGGCCCCAGGCCGCCTGAAACCCAAGCTAATCTTGCGCTCCGTGGAGCGACGAACTGTACTCTTTGTCTCGTCAGCTCCGTCTGGTGGCCTCCTTCGCCACCAGAAGGATCTAATATCGCTTGTCGACTCGGACCGCTATGCGATTGAAGTCGCCTGCCCCCTGGGATGCGACCTCTGGAAATGGCTCGACACACGAACCGACGTGTACCGCCACCCCATCGTCATGCCTCGGGAGCCCGCGCCAGTTGACGCTGCCACTTTGGTTCAGCTGACTCGCCTCGTGTCGCGAGCCCATGTTGTGCACGCTCATGCCGCTAAGGCTGGCCTTCTCTCCCGTCTGGCGGCGCGCCTCGTGGGCCGAAGTTCATCGTGCATCTTCACCCCACACGGGTGGTCGTTCTGGGCTTTCGACGGAGTTCGACGGAACGCCTATCTGAGCATCGAGCGACATGCTGCCCGATGGTGTCGAACAATCATCGCTGTATCGAGGTTCGAACGCGATGTTGGTCGGGCCGCGGGCATCGGCCCGCCTGAGCGGTACAGGGTCATAGCCAACGGGATCGACATCGAGCGCTTTGCCCTCGCTCCCGAACCGGTGCCGGGCCGTGTAATCATGGTGGCCCGATTCGTTTCGCAGAAGGATCACGTCGCGGCTGTCCGGGCGATGGCCCTGCTCCGTAGAACACAGCCCGGCGCCACGCTCCAACTTGTCGGCGAGGGACCACTGCGGGGCGACGTGGAACAGCTTGTGGATTCGTTAGGACTGCACGATCGAGTGAGCTTTCTTGGGGAGCGGGAGGACGTACCCGAGCTCCTGGCACAGGCCAGCTGCTGCTTGCTGTCGACCCACTACGAGGGCTGCTCCCTCGCCGTCCTCGAGGCGATGGCCGCCGGACTCCCCGTGGTCGCGACGCGGGTGGGAGGTATGGCCGAGATCGTTTCTGAAGGCGCAACCGGCCTCCTTGTCGACCCGGCTCCGGCCGCGATCGCTCATGCACTCGATGCCCTGATTGCTGACCCGAAACTGGCGCGCCGTATGGGCGGCACCGGCAGAGGGGAAGCCCGCCGGAGGCTGTCCAGAGAGCGGATGGCGGCGGAGGTGCAACAGGTATACGACGAGACATGCGCAAGCTCTGCCTGAACGATGTAGTCGCTCGAACCTCCGTTAGGCCCGGATCAGGGTTGTCACTAAAGGTCAAGCGTCGGGCGTGATGGGTCGACGCCCGCACGACGAAGAGCCTTTGCCTTCGTGCGCAGAAGTACGCCGCGAGGAGCAATGCACACCTGCTCCACCAAGCGGACCGTCGCCGTCATGAGATTCTTGGGCTCGACCACGTCGCTCACGAGATGAGCCTGTGGGTACCAAGAACGTCATCCGGGTGGTTTGACTAGGGTTTCTCCACATTTAATTGCGCCAACAACAATGTGGGAATCGAGTGCAATAGCGTGGGAAATGGCTCCGAACAGGACACAGTCCGGCCAGGTCAATGCGGTTTTGTCGGTAGCCGAGGATGGGGCGGGCTGGATGGCCTTCCTGCGGGGCCTGGTGGCCCGGGGACTGTCCGGGTTGCGCTCGTCATCTCCGATGCCCACGAAGGTGCGGGCCCAGTTCGCCCGAGTGGTCGACCAGCTCGAGGGCCAGTTTCCTGCGGCCGCCGAGCTCCTCACTGACGCCGAGGCGGACCTGCTGGCGTTCGCCACCTTCCCCGTCGAGCACTGGCGCCAGATCTGGCCCAACAACACCCAGGAACGCCTCAATCGGGAGGTGCGCCGGCGCACCGACGTGGTCGGGATCTTCCCGAACCGGGCAGCCCTCATCAGCCTTACCGGTGCCGTCCTCGCCGAACAGAACGACGAGTGGGCGGTGGCACGGCGCTACATGAGCACCGAGTCACTCACCAAGGCCAGGATGTACCTGATCGCCGGCGAAGTCGCCGAATCCAAGGAGGTGAACGCTGCCCAACTCGAAGTAGCCAGTTAGCCAATCAACACGATTGGTGCGGTGGTCGTCTTACACCACTCGCCAGGACTTGACCGCACCGGTCGGTTCGTGGGACATGCGAGCCCCATCTGGCCCACTGTCGTTGCTGGCGAGGCGATTGGTGCCCATATCCGGGTGATAGGGGCAGTCTGTCCCTACAAGTTGCGGGAGTTGTGGGTCCTGAGAGACGAGACGACTCCTTGGGGCCGCGTCGGTCGTCTCAATCTGTGACTGAGTCGAAGACGAAATTGTTTGGAGTTGCGGTTCAACCGGAGACTGCGTAAAGCTTCCAGCTCCCCGGCACCCCCTTCAGCATGTGCTCACCTCGGTCATTGAACTCAATGTCCGAGCCAACCACGAGGTCCTTGACGGTGCCCGAGACAAGAACTTCGCTCGGTGAGGCCAAAGAAGACGCGAGCTGCGATGTGAACGGCGAAACCGCCCAGGTCGTCGCCCCTCACCTCGCATTCACCGGTGTGGAGACCCATGCGCAGCTCGATACCGAGTGCTCGGGTGGCGTCGATGATCATCTGGCCACAACGGATGGCTCGAGCCGGACCATCGAAGGAAGCGACGAAGCCGTCTCCCGTCGTGTTGACCTCCCGACCTCGGAAGATCCGAAGCTGTTCGCGGACAATGTGATCGTGGCGATCCAACAAGGACCGCCACCGTTGATCACCCAGCGAGGCTGCACGTTCGGTTGATCCGACGATATCGGTGAAGAGTACTGAGACCAGCACTCGGTCGATATCGGTCACTGGTCTCGTACCGGTCAAGAACTCAGCCACTTCGTCGAAGATCACGTCCTGCTGGCTGAAGATCAGCATGTCGTCGCCCGGCAGCGCGACGAACTTGGATCCCTCAATGTGCTCAGCCACATAACGCCCATGGGCCATGGGCAGGAAGCTTGGATTGTCGGCGCTCAGGACCAGCGTGGGCGCCCGGAGGAGCGGGAGCACCGGGCGAACATCGAGGTTCCGAAGCAGGTAGTCGTACTGTGCGGCCGCGGTTCTCGGGGTGACCGACGACCGGAAGAGCCGAGCAAGGGCATCGCGGCGAACTGGATCTTCCGGGCCAGCTGCACCAGCAAGCGAGAGAAACTCCGGCGTGCCCCAGTGGGTCCGGAGGAACTCGATGACGAAATCGAGCGCCTCGGGTGTGAAACCGATCGGATAGTCGTCAGCGACCAGATATCGGGCAGTGGTATTGCACAGCACCAGGGAATCGACCCGTTCGGGATGTGCAGCGGCATAGAGGATCGCGATCGGGCCAGCATCGACCGTGGCGAGAATGGATGTCTGCTCGGACCCGACCGCGTTGAGGACGCTTTCGATGTCTTCCGTCCACTCCTCCCATGTTGGTATGGCATTACGGGGCACACCGTCAGATGCCCCTGTGCCCCGTCGATCGAGAAAGACTAATCGGCGTAACGACGCCAGCCGTCTAAGGAAGTCGGCAATGTCGGGGTCCTCCCACGCCATTTCGACGTTGCTGCCAAGCCCGTTGAAGAAGAGGAGGTCGGAAGGTCCCTCTCCGACGACCTGGTAGGCAACGTCAGCATCTCCGACGGCCACGTACTTGGTATCGGGACGGCTCATGAGGCAAACAGTCTGGCTTGCATTCCAGCTCGATGTTGGAACTCTTCTTCGGCGAGGCTTTGCGCGCCACGAGCCATCGTCCTCGCTGCAAACGCCATGACGATTCACTGCGAGGTTGTCCCGGTAAGCGTGGAAGTTTGAGGTGGCGGTCCCCCGCCTGATGCCTGCCGAGTCGGGCGTCGCCAAGACATCCAACCAAGAAGGGGACCACCACGATGAAGAACTACCAGACTGCAGCCGGCCGCGCCGGGACCACCGGACGGACGACGCCTAAGAAGGCCAAGGTCGACCCACAGCGAAGTGCGCACAAGGGGGCAGTCGCGTTGCCCGACGCGGTGAGCGTTGCCGTGGGCGAACTCGCCGGCGAGCTCGAAGAAGGCCTGCTCGCCTTCGCCGTCGGCGCGGGCCTCCAGGTGCTCGGTGCCATCCTCGACGCCGAGGTGACAGCCCTTACCGGGCCCAAGGGCCGCCACGTCCCGCAGCGCTTGGCCGTGCGCCACGGCAGTGACGATGGCCTCGTGACCTTGGGTGGTCGCCAGGTGTCCATCACCTGGCCCCGGGTGCGCACGGCAGACCGCTCCGCCGAGGTGGCACTGCCCACCTACGAGCTGGTCGGCTCGACCGAGGTGCTCGGCCGCATGGCCATGGAGCGCATGCTGGCCAAGGTGTCCACCCGCCGCTACGGCGCCGCCTTGGAGCCAGTCGGATCGGCCGTGACGGCACGTAGTCGAGGGACGTCCCGCTCGGCGGTCTCGCGGCGCTTCGTCGCCGCAACCGAGACCGCTCTGGCCGAGCTGCTGGCTCTGGATCTCTCCGGGTTCGATCTCGTCGCTCTGATGGTCGACGGGTTCATTTCGCAGGTCACTGCTGTGTGGTCGCCCTCGGCATCGACATCGACATCGACATTGACATCGACATCGACATCGACATCGACATCGACATCGACATCGACATCGAGGGGACCAAACACCCACTGGCGGTCGTCGAAGGCGACCCCGAGAATGCCACCTTGGTCAAAGAGCTGTTGGTGGGGCTGCGTGAGCGGGGGCTCGACGTGACCCGGCCGATCCTGTGCGTCCTCGACGGGGCCAAGGCGCTGCGCTCGGCGGTGCTGGCGGTCTTCGACCACCCTGTGCCGGCTCGTTGCCAGCTGCACAAGATCCGCAACGTCAAGGGCTACCTACCCGACAAGGTGGCCAACGTCGTCGAACGGCGCATGCGTGCGGCCTACAAGAACCCCGACCCCTTGGTCGGCCAGGGGGACCTCGAGGCGCTGGCCCGAGAGCTGGAGCGCCAGCACCCAGGTGCGGCCGGCTCGCTGGGCGAACGCCTGGCCGAGACATTCACCGTGGCCCGACTCGGGGTGCCGCCGACACTCGCCCGCACGCTTCGCTCTACCAACGCCGTCGAGTCGATGATCGAGATCTGCCGAGACCACTCGAGAAACGTGAAGCGTTGGGATGGCGGGTCCATGGCGCTGCGCTGGTGCGCCGCCGGACCGCTCGAGGCGAAGAAGCAGTCCCGGCAGGTGAACGGTCACCTGCACCTGCAGGCGCTCCGGACCGCGCTCGAGGAGCACGTCGGGACCAGTGTCACACCCCCCATCTACACTCCTAACGAGGAGGTGGCCGCATAGCTCAACTGCTCAGGGCCGTCACCTAAATTCCACGCCGGTCGGGACATCCTCCATGTCGATGGGTCCCCAGCAAGTCGTCTGAAGCTAACGGCCCCGTATCAGCCGGTGAACACTTCAGATACCCGCTCCGCTGGCATCGAGAGCTGGCCAGGCGCAAGTGGACCCAGGTGAGTTGCCACCGCCAGGTGGTTCCCAGCAGGCGCGGCGTACCCGACCCGACGGCTGGCGATGCGGTCTACTACGGCTCGACCGGGTCGCTGTCCCTCAACAAGCCGATCGTCGGGATGGTATCCACGCCGAGCGGACACGGCTATTGGCTGGTCGCCTCCGACGGTGGCATCTTCTCCTTCGGCGATGCGGTCTTCTACGGCTCGACCGGGTCGCTGCCCCTCAACAAGCCGATCGTCGGGATGGTATCCACGCCGAGCGGACGGCTATTGGCTGGTCGCCTCCGACGGTGGGGTCTTTGCGTTCTGAGGGTAGCCAGAAGGGTCGAGCGATGCGACAGCTGAGGGGTTACAGGTTTGGGACCGCCGGGAGGTCTCCGCCGTGTGGACGGATGCACTTCCCGAGACAGTGAGGCGCGCCTCGACACACCGCAGATGGGTGCAAATCCAACAAGGGGGAGACACGCGAAAGATCTTGGTTGCAGCGGTAGCACTCGTGATATCGATGGCAGCGACGGTGGGGATCGTCGGAGCGTCCGGCACGGCGGGAGCATCGTCTCCGGTGACGTGCGCCAAGGTCTCCCGTTCGCTCACGGGAACCGTCCACTTCAAGGGGTGCAGCACCCCGTTTGGGAAGGGGAATGCACTGGGCACCTCGCTTGCCACCGGTGGGACGATCGGCTGGGCAGGAAGGCACCGGGTTCGATCTCGCTTTCAGGCTCCGTCAACAGTCCTGGCCAAGGGGTGTGCGCCACTGGCTCGAAGGAGTTCGACGCCTCGGACGTGGTAACCGCCGTCACAGGAAGTGCAGCGTCGGTGATCAAGGTGGGAGACGGAGGCTCAGGGAAGTTCCTTCTCAGTAGGACTGGCCATCTCGCCTTGGTGGCGGGCAGCGTGCTCAAGGTGTGAGTTAGGCCCTGTTGCATCAGCTGGCTATCGGGCGCGTACGTGCCGGTTGTCTTCCGGCCGATCCAAGTCGGGCTGGCCGGGTGAGCGCCGCCCAATCGATGGTTGGTGCAAGGGGGCCGGACCCAGTTCCCGTGCGCCAGGTCGATCGGGAGCGAGGTTGTTGTGCCCGCATCCATTCGGTTGGGCATTGGATGATCCACGGGTGGGAGCCCACAAGGCGTCGATCGGGCCGAGTGGGCCAATCCGTCAATATCCTGATCCGCAATTCGTCACAATTGACGATTGCAAGTGGGACTTAAGGGGTGAAGATAGTGAGCGGCGGAGAGACCGCGCGACGAAAGATGTCGGTGTCATCGGGAGCAAGAAATGAGAGCTGGCCTTGCAATTCGGCGGACCGCGGTCGTAGTAGGGGTGGGGGTGATCGGTGCCTCCCTGATGGCTCCTTCAGTGGCGGGCGCCAGCCAGGGCCCAGTGGGGTATGTAGGTCCGGCGCAACATTCGCCCCTTTCGACGAATGCCCCCTCGTTGAGTACCGGTAGCCAGCAGTTCGCGTCGCGGAACTGGGACGGTTACGTCACGTACACCGCAGACCAGGGCACAGACTTCAAAGAGGTCAAGGCGACATGGATCCAACCGACGGTCACGTGTGAAACGGCCGGTGCGTGGACCGTCTTTTGGGTGGGCCTGGACGGTTGGTTCAACAACACCGTTGAACAGGGCGGATCCGAGGCATACTGCAGTACAACTGGCGGAACGCCGGCTTACAACCTGTGGTGGGAGATGTTTCCGACCAACGCCATCCAAACAACTCTGGCGATCAATCCCGGCGACAAGATCACGGCGGACGTGAGATACGTGAAGAGAACCTCCACGTTCGTGATCCGCGTGTCTGACGAAACCAGCGAGCAGTCTTTCATCACGGATCAGCTATGCGCAGTCGGCCTCGTCTGTCAGCGCAGCTCGACTGACGTCATCACGGAGGACGTCGGGAATTTCAGCGGTGGCTATTACCCTCTGGCTGACTATGGGACCATGAGGTACACGGATGCGCAGGTGAAGAACAAGGCTGATGTTCACGGATCGATCTCGGGCAAGCATTGGCTCAATGGTGCCGTGACCGAGAGTTCAGGTGGGACGAACTACGCGTCGGTTTCGCCCCTATCCCATGACGGCACTGCCTTCCGCACCACCTGGCTGCACCAATAGATCTCCAGAACACACCGGGTCGGCGCGCTCCGTCTACGTCGGACTTGTCCGCGATTGCCCATTCGTTGATTGGACTGGCCGCATGCGACCTAGTCTTTTCGGTTGCACATAAGGCCCGAGTGCGCCTGGACGCGAAGCGGCCCTGGGAACGGAAGCGCTGAAGGTATGGGAGCCAGCAACCTGTGGTTGCCGCGAGAAATTGTCAAGAGTTGTGGATGAGAATCTGACCGAATCATGCGGCGACCTCCGGTTCGTGCTCCTCTGATCGCTCGGCCATCACCCCCTTCTCGAACTTGACACCGGCACGAACCAGGGCGACGAGCTGCGGTGCGTTGACCGCCCGCCACCGGGCCTGAGCCGACTCGATGAGCTTGTAGGCCATGGCCAGTCCGGCGGCCCGGGAACCCGGACCCTTGGTCACCTTCGTGCGAAGGCGCACGGTGGCGAAGGTGGACTCGTGGGGTTGGTGGTCTTCAGGTGGATCCAGTGTTCGGCAGGGAAGTCGAAGAAGGCGAGCAGAGCGTCCTGGTCCTTGACGATCTATCTACTCTCAGCATTGGCGTCCCTTCCTCGCCGGTGTTCCACCGCCCGGACCGCCTTCGAAGCCGGCGCCTGTGTGTTGTTTGGGCACTGCGAGGAGGACCTGGCCACCCCCTACCAACTCTTCGCTGAAGCACTGAGGCACTTTGTGATCCACGCACCCGAGGACCAGCTTCTCGACCACATCGATGAATACGGGTCCGAGTTGTCCCGGCTCGTCCCTGCCTTGGCCAGCAGAATCCCGAAACTCCCGCCGTCGAAAGCAACCGACTCGGACCCCGAGCGGTACCTGCTGTTCGCATCGCCGGAACGATCGCCAAACAAGTCGACCAGCCGATGTTGAACTGGACACTTACCTTGTACCTCGGAATTCGAGCGCTGATCTCTGGGGATACGGACCGGGCGGAACAGCTCGCAGAAGAAGCTCACCAACTCGGCGCCGATAGCGGCCAGGCCGACGCCACTCTCGATTTCGGCATGCAGCTCACGTCCGTCAGCATCCAACGGGGCACCATGGGCGAGCTCGTCCCGTTCATAGAGCAGATGATTGCCGAGGCGCCATACCTCGCTGGGGCGGCGACTGCCGTACTGGCATTTGCCCACGCTGAAGGAGACCGACTCGAGGAGGCAGCTGGTCTCTGGAGGAGTTCGCGAACGCCGGTTTCGATCTTCCCCTCAACTCATTACGGCTGACGGCCATGGTCTGTTACGCCGAGGCCGCCATCGCGGTTCGGGTTCCCGAGCGCGCCACCGCTATTTTCGACCGGCTGGCTCCGTGGGCCGATCAGTGGTGCAGTGTTGGCGCATCGGCCGAAGGTCCGGTCAGTCGCTCCCTCGGAGGCCGTGCACACATCCTCGGCCGTCACGACGAGGCGGACTCCTACTTCCGCCAATCCGCCGCGATGAGCGACCGGATGGGTTCCAAGTTCTTCGCCACCTGGACCGATCTGATGTGGGGGGATCTACTGGCCGACCGGCAAGGCCCAGGCGACTTCGAGAAGGCCAAGGGCCTCTTCACCAAGGGGCACTCGGCCGCGGCCACTCACGGATACGGGAACTTGGAGCGTCGTGCGGCGAAGACTCTCCAACTCCTGGCTGAGCGGGCGAGTTGACTTCAAGCGGCAACCGCCGGCCTCGACGCCGGTGAACAACGGAGCGTAGCGCCTTCCCGACTTCCTTCGGGGGTTCAGCCCGAGCAGGCGGAGGCAACCGACTGGACCATCCGGGGACTCGCGCCGATCGGGGCACCGAGCCATTCTGACGCCTCGTGGCACCGGAAAGAAGGTCGGACGAGGGACTGCCTCCTCCCAGTGCCAAGGGTTCAGAGGGCCGCTGCTCCCCGAACCAGCCGTCCGGACCGCGAGCCGGTGTCGGCGTCGAACCGTCGGGTCACCTCGCCATGCACAAGGGTGGCCAGGTAGCCCTCGGCGGGCTGGAGGATGCGGCTCACGCCGGTCGGCAGGTCGTATCGGAGCTCGGGCGGGAGGATCCGGAGGCCTTCGAAGTCGATGACGTTGAGATCGGCGCGCTTGCCCACCGACACGGTCCCCCGGTCGCCGAACCCGTAGAGCTCCGCATTGACCCCACTCAACTTGCGGACCAGCAGTTCGAGCGGCAGGCGCTCCCCCTGGCCGCGGTCCCGGGCCCAGTGGGTCAGGTGGAACGTGGACGCTGAGCAGTCCGAGATGAGATTTACATGGGCGCCGGCATCACCCAGGCCGGTGACCGTGTTGGGATCGAGCAGCATGTCGCGGCAGACGTCGAGCGTCCCATTGACGAAGTTCGACCCGAGCAGCGCATAGAAAGCGGTGCCCTCCTCAGCCAGAAGGAGGTCGAACATGTACTCGAACGGGTCAACACCGGCGGCTACGGCCCGGGCGTAGACCGAGTGTTCGAGCTGGGGCTCGTAGTCGACCGGATCGCAGAGCGGGAAGGTCAGGGGCAGCGCGACACCGAAGAGCTCGACGATCAGAGTGGAGAAGTCGTTTACCCCGTCAGCGGCACTGGCCTCGCCGAGGATCGCCCGACGTACCTCGGGGCGGCGCATCTCTGCCACCCGTTCGGCCAGAGGAAGATCGGCGATCTTCCGGTAGGTCGGTCGGCCCATGAACAGGTGGTAGGTGTCCAGGCTGGTCATGATGGTGACCGAACGAGGAATCACCTGTGGCCGGAGCACCGCTCCGCTCAGATTGGCCTGGCCCGCCGCGTCCAGAACCGACCTCCAGTGGTCGGGATCCTCAAACAGCTGAGCGACGGTGAAGGTCACCGGCCGTCCACTGGCGTGGGCCACTGCCTCGAGTAGAGGAAGCTCGTCGATCGGCTTCGCCCGCTCTCCACCCAAGCGCTCCAAAGAGCCGATGGTACCGGCCACGATGGCCTCGAACACACCGTGGCCGGCAGAGCGCAGTGCACCAGCGAACGCCAGGAGCTCCTCGTCGGGGGCGAACGTGCCGGGCACCGGGCGGCCCGACTTGGCTTTGTGGCCGATGGTGCGGGAAGTGGAGAACCCGACCGCACCCGAAGCCATCGCCTCGGCGATGATCGAGGTCATGGCGGCGATGTCCTCGGCGGTAGCGTCCTCATTCGCCGCGCCCCGCTCACCCATCACGTAGAACCGGACCGCCCCGTGGGCGATCTGGGCGGAAATGTCCACGGCATAGCGTCTCTGGTCGAGCAGGTCGAGATATTCGCCGAAGGTCTCCCACGCTCCCCAGGGCATACCGGCGTTGAGCGCCGCCCCCGGGATGTCCTCGACCCCCTCCATCAGGTCGATCAGCGCGTCATGGTCGGTCGGTCGAACGGGGGCGAACCCCACCCCGCAGTTGCCCATGACCAGGGTGGTGACCCCGTTGGAGGCGGACGGCTCCAGGACATCGTCCCAGGTGACCTGCCCGTCGTAGTGGGTGTGGACGTCCACCCACCCCGGAGTCACCAGCGCGCCGTCGGCATCGATGGTCTGAGCGGCAGGCCCGGACAACGTTCCGATGTCGACGATTCGACCATCGCGGATTCCGACATCGGCGGAGTACGAAGCCCTTCCGGTTCCGTCGACCACCGTCCCACCTTTGATGACAACGTCGAGCAAAGTCGGCTCCTTGCTGTCTGACCGCCCCAGGCCGGACGGTTGTTCGGTGCCCCGATAGTAAACCGTAGGCGGTGACCAACGGCGACAGGGTTCCGGGTCCGAGAAGACTCCCGGCGACGACGCCGAGAGTAGCCTCGCCTTTGATGCTCGGCCAATCCCTCTGGGAACCACGCTCCGGCGTGGTGGCAGGAGCGCTTCACCGAGAGTGCCGACCCCGAATACGAAGAGCAAGTCCTTCCGCTGGTTCAGCACCATCTGCGAGGGGTGCGTCGGGTCCTGGATGTTGGGTGCGGCGAAGGACAGGACACCCGGTGCATCACCAGACGTGGAATGGAGGCAGTAGGGCTCGACCCCACACCGTCGCAAATTCGGGTGGCCCACCGTCGTGGCGGTTCGGCCCGCTTCGTACAAGCACGGGCGGAACAACTCCCTTGCCCGACCGACGCCCAGTCGGCCGCCACGGATGCCAGCGGGGGTTCCCGGGTCTCGGGATACACGGTGAGCCGCGCCTCTGCCCCGGGGGGACCCTCCGCCACGGCGGGATCCGTCGTCGGAAGCCCTGCGCCCACAGTCTTTGCGGACAGGGCCTCCGTGGCGAATACGCCGGTCGCCCTCGTCGTCAACAACGCCAGACGGGCGTTTCCGCTGTCTGAGAGCTCGCTCACACTCGGAGCAGCCATCACGATCGGCAAGGAGTCCAATCAGGTGAACGCCGTCCGGATCTCCCCCGACGGGCTCACGGCCGTCATCGCCGAGTACACCGCCAGCCGGGTCCAGGACCTGACCTGGTCCGGGACGGCTTGGGCCCTGGCCAAGACGCTCCCGGCCACCAGACCCACCGCTGTCGCCATCGATCCCGTTCCCAATGCCTCCGGGTCCTATGTGGCCTACGTCGTGTCCTACTACCGCTGTGGGGACGTCCAGGTGCTCGACACCGCAAGCAATTTGGTCACGACCATCAATGGAGTGGGGAGCACTCCCACCATGGTCACCATCCCACCGGTTCCCCTCTGGTATGAGTCCACCGCCACTCACGGCCTGTGGAACTCCAACCCGTCGACTCCGTCCTCATTCGCCGCAGGCTGGAATCCGGGAGAATGGCAGTAGCACCGTCGGATAGTCAGCGAGGCACTCAGGACACCGGAACGCGGGACCGGGTTCACCCAGATGTCGGGCGTTGCAATTCGACATCCACCGGACAATCATCGTGTCTGGACTGACGACCATCGAGAGGGCCGGACTTCATCATGACGAAATCACCGACGACGATGCGCGCCTGGCGTCTGCACGAGTACGGGTCGCCGGTCGACGTCCTTTGTCTGGAGGAGTCCGAGATCCCCGAGCCCGGACCAGGAGACCTGCGTATCCGGGTTCAGGCCATCCCGCTCAACCTCAACGACCTGGAGCGCACAAGCGGCAAGAACATGATGGTGCGGCCGGAGTTCCCCTACAGCCCGGGAATGGAGGTGATGGGCGTGGTCGATGCCTGCGGCGAGGGTACGACCTCCGTCGAGGGCCGAAGGGTCGTCGAGGGCCAGAGGGTCGTCGCCGCCACGCGGGGCGCCTTCGGCGGCTACGCCGAGTACTCGATCTGCCCGCTGTCCGGGACGTTTCCCATGCCGAGCTCGGTTCCGCTCCCCGATGCCGCCGCCCTCTACTTTCCCTTTCACCTGGCCTGGCTGGGGCTGGTGGACCGGGCCGGCCTGGCCGAGGGCCAGTCGGTCCTGATCCATGCTGGCGCCGGAGGCGCCGGTTCGGCGGCCATTCAGCTGGCCAAGCACCTGGGTGCGCGAGTGTTCGCCACCGCCGGGACGAATGAGAAGCTTGCACTCTGCCGTGACCTCGGTGCCGACGTGACCGTCAACTACGAAACGGCCGACGTGGCACAAGCCGTACTCGCCGAGACGGGCAACCGGGGAGTGGATATCGTGTTCGACACCGTGGGCGAAGCGGTGATGGAAGCCTCCATGCGCTGCGTTGCGTACAACGGCCACTACGTGATGATCGGATTCGCCTCCAACAAGGCGGTCGCCGACGAGCCGCTCCTCGTTCCCCGACGGATCATGCTCGGCAACTTCCACCTTTCAGGCGTGCTCATGGCCTACGGGGCCGAGGAAACCACCGAGATGATCAAGACATCGATGGGATGGAACTTCGCGCCTTCGACACTCGGTGCTTCGATCATGCAGGAGGTGATCGACCTCGTCGAACAGGGGAGATTGCGTGCGGTGATCGGCGAGTCTGTCGCGTTCGAGGAGTTGCCGGCCGCCCTCGAGCGAATGGCTCGCCGCCAGTCGATGGGTCGAGCCGTGGCGTTGGTCACCTGACCGGTCACCCGATCGAGGTCGGGCCGACCGAGCAGAGCCCGGCGCAGTCTCCGCCCGTCCGCGCCCTGGCCCGAGTCGTGCCCTGCCGTCGGCGCCACCAGGCTCAACCCGGTGCTCTGAGCCTCCGGCCCCCTCCGGTTCCCGCCGTCTGCGAATCATCGCGTAGGACCCGTGGAAAAGCAGCCCAGAATTTATCCGTATTTATGCGATGGTACTATCGCAGAATCAGCACGGCGAAGTCGGAGGGTGGACGTCGGAGGGTGACTGCAATGGCCAGCGAAAGCACGCCGACTCGTGGCCGGCCGCCCGGGCCCAGCCTGGCGAGTGAGGCGGTGGCGATCCTCGAGCGCAATGCCTTCTCCGCCCTGCGCGGGCCGAACAGCCGGGGCGCGGTACCTCGCAGCTCCTTCGACGGCATCGACGTCTCGACAGTCGATCGCTCGGTCAAGAGGGCGTTCAGCGGCAAGGACGGCAGGACCCCATTCGACCTCGCCTCCCATCGTGTGAGCAACGCCGATGGCGCCACCACTGCGACCCTGCAGTCGGTCTTCGAGTTGGTGGAGCGGAGCTTTCGCGACACGGACTCCATGGAGAAGACGCTCCGCGTCTTCCTGCGAGCCAACTTCGACGAGGCCTGCCGGGAGGAGGGCCTACTCGCGTCGGTCATCGTGCAGTCCGCGGCGTGCGCCCACCTACAGAGCGGAAATCGGGATGCTCCGGACCAGACCCGAGCCGCCCGGGAAGTCACCGCCATGCGGCAGGAGCTCTATGCGGAGATGACCAGGGGATTCGTGGCCGGTCTCTCGATCGCCTTGCGAAGGCTCCGCCGCCGCCCGAAAACGTCTCACTCACTGCCGGAGATCGTCGTGGCGGTCGAGGCCACCAACGACGGTTTCGTGCGCCTGTACAAACTGCAGCCGGAGCTCGTCGGTGCGGACCTCGTTGTCGACACGCAGTGGAGCATAATTTGGAGTATGACCGAGCCGGGGCTCTTGGACCCGCCGAGTCAGTCCAATCCTTCCGAGCGGGTCCTCGTGGAGGCTGCGCTCGCCGTCTTTACCGAGGGCCGGATCCCCTCATTGGAATCCTTGGCCCGGGACTGCGGAATACCGAGGGTCGAGGCCTTCGAGCTGCTTCCGACCGATGCGGCGCTCGCCCAACGGTGCATGGACTACGCGGTCGGAAGCTCTGTGGAGACCGAGGCCATCGCAGTGAACGTGAAGGGGGCAGAGCTCTCGGCGGTCAGGGATCTCCTAATCGCGACGACTCGGCAAGCCGATGCCGCTCCGCGGTTGATCGAAGTCATCCGACGAGACAAGGGCAGCGGATTCTGCGCCGAGGCCCGGCGTCACATTGCCGATGCCCTCGGACAGTCCAACGCGGTCGACCTCGATCGCACCACGGCCGACGGGGTGGCCCTGATGCTGCTCGACGCAGCCCTGCAGGGTGAACCCGGCAAGCCCATCTGGCAAGCCGGTTTGGATGCGTTCGCCACGGACCAGTGAGCCCGGACCACCGAGCGGCCCGCAACGTGGGCCCCGGATCCGTGGTCAAGTGGTGGCAGGGGGAGGGGAGCCGTCGACGTCCCGGCCATCGGCCCGGTCCCCGGCTCGCCGTCCACGCAGACAGAGAAGCACGACACCCAGAAGTCCTAGCAGGGCGATCACCAGCGCGGCGATGGCGATGCCCTCGGTGGCTCCGGATGCGGGTGCTGTCGCTACCGGCACCGGTGCCGTCGGGGAAGCACCCGTGAGCGTCAACACTGGTGCCGGGGTGTCCGGGTTCGGATCCTGCGGCGAGGCGACCTGGATCCACCGGACGATCTCACCGGAGGAGTAGGTCTGCAACGATTTGAAGATGACTTCACCGCTCTGAGACGGGGCCTGCCCGGCAGAGATCGGGAAGTCCTCATACTGGCCCGGAGCGATGCCGTCGGCGGTGGCGGTCCAGGTGATGTCCGTGACCACCTGATTGACCGGTCCGTCGCCCGACTGGATCGGCTGGCTGAGTGTCCGCGTATCGACCGTTGCCGCCCAGCCCGGGACCGGGAGGACGTTGACGGTGAGCAGTGGGAAATTGGTCGGGAAGTACACCTGGAGCTTCACCGTGTTGGCGTCGTCCCGCTCGTTGGGGACCCTGAAGGTGAGCTCGATGTCACCGGTGCCCGCGGGCAGCGTGCCCGGATGCACGGTGACGTGAGCCCAAGCAGGGGACGCCAACAGAACGGTCAGCAGCAGCACCGCTCCAGATCCCAGTGCCGCGAGCTGGCTGCGTCGTCCGATGGAGCGGGTCATGGTGGATCGGCCTCCTGACAATGGTGCGGATGTGGCCCGTGCAGGGTCGTCGGATGGATGGATCAGTGGACCGGGAGGGTCACAGGCACGACCTGCTCGTCGATGGCGTCGGTCCGGACGGTGAACTTGAGGATCCAGGTCCCTGCCACGGGGATGTCCACGTTCGTGGCGTAGTAGTGGCCGAGGCCCCCGATGTGCAAGGGGATCGCCAGCGGGCCGAGGCTCTCGGCCGGCATGGTGAGCGTGGCGTCGAGTTCGGGGATGGCCACCGGTGTACCCAGAGTGCTCAGCACGTAGACGTGCACCTGATTGCCGGTTCCCGCCTTGGCCGGATCGACGATGGCGTTCACCTGCACCCCCAGTGTCGTAAATGACGTGGAGAAGGGGAGCGCCGCCGCCTGCTTGGCGGGAACGGCATTGACGAGGAGTGCGGTGACCCCCAGGACCGCGAGGGCGACGCCGATCTCCGCCAGGACGGACCGACGGAGCCTGGGGACCGGGCCGGCACGGGCACCGCCGCGATCTACCGGCCGCTCGGCGACCGCCACCGCGCCCCTGGCCTGCCGACCCGCTCCGCCGTTACCCCCGTCGAACTCGAGGTGATGGCCGACGGGGACGGGGACGACGCCTTCCGGGGCCAGGTCGGTGGGGGCCCCCGTCGCCGGGGCCGTCGGCCGACCGGGACGGCGCAGGCCCCACCTCCCCTGGGCGATACGTCGGCTGAGGGCACCCAATCCGATGAGGACGGTGACCAGGATGATCTTCACCACCAGGGTCCGCCCGTACGTGGTGTGGAAGAGGGCGTAGAGGCTGCCCACCTGGCGGATGGACTGGAACGTCCCGGTGGCGACGACGACCACGACGGCGGAGAATGCGTATGCCGACACCGTGAGGGTGACTCCGGTGGGGTCGTCCGGTCGGTCGACGTCCTCCCCTTTGCCGACGAGGAACGTGGCCAGCAGGGCGAGGCCGCCCAACCACGCACTGGCCGCCGCCAAATGGGTGACATCGAGCGCGAGCCCCAAGGCGGGTTGGTCCCCGGTCGACGCGTGCCCGGCCAGGCCCGGGGTCAACAGGAGCGCCGCTCCGACGACGACCACGGCCGGGACCAACCACCGCCACCGCCGGGGTCCCTGGCCCAGGCGCCCCCGGATCCCGAGGAGCACCGGGATGAATGCGACGAGCAGGAGGAGCCGCAGGAGCTCGACCTGACCGAACCGGGTGTGCAGCACGGCGTCGACCAGTGACGGCCGGACGATGTCGACCAGGGGGAGCGTGGCCGCGTAGACCCCCTGGATGCCGATACCGAGCACGGTGGAGGCCAGGAGGACCGACCACGAAACCCACAGGATTCGGCCCACCCGTGGTGTCATCCCGCCCGGCCGCCACGCCAGGGCGACCATCAGGGCCAGGCCGACCAGGAACAGAAGGCCGACGAACGCCGCGAACCGGATGAGCCAGTAGACGACACCCACGGTGGTACTGCCCGATTGATTGGCCAGCGTGCTGGCCACGGCGCTCGCCTTGCGTGCCCCACTGGCAGAGCCCACCGAGAAGACGAACGCTCCGTGCACGGGGTGCGAGTCCGCGGAGATGACCCGCCAGACGACGACGTAGGTACCACTCGGCAGGTTCGCAGGCAGGGAGATGCCCACGGCGTGACTGTCCCCTGACGGGTGGTGCGTGCCCCCGTTGTCGACCCGCTGGCCGTCGGGCCCCAGCACCCGGAGGGACCCGAAGTCGATCTCGACCGGCTCGCCGAAGTGGAGGACCACCTCGCTCGGTGCCACCAAGAGCACCGAGGATGCCGGCGGGTTGGTGGACTCCAACTGGGCGTGCGCACTGGCCGGCCCGGCCGTCCCGACCAGTACCAGGACCACCGCGACGGCGGCGACCAGGAGCTGCCCGATCCGCTTCACCGAACGCTCCGGGCGCGAAGCGCCGGCCGGGGGGACGCGGACCGGGATGTCCGTGGTCCTGCACCGTCCTGACCGGGAATGCCCCACCCGGCGCGGTACGATCCCCGGGTGGTTCGTCGAGGACTGGTCGTGGTGGCCTTGGCGGTGCTCGGTGCTGCCGGATGCACGACCGGGACCAGCACCACCGCGTCGACGAACACCAACCTAAGGGTACCGCTCCCCGCTGGTGCCAACCCGTCGCGGATCTCGAAGATGGTGTGCTCCCCCACTGCAGCCAAGGACATCCGTGCGGCGGTCGGCGAGAAGGCCGCGGTCGGCGAAGTGACTTGGGTCAACCACCTCTACTCCTGCCGATTCGGCTACCCGACCGGCTCGATGGTCCTCTCGGTCAAGGAGCTGTCCAGCTGGTCGGAGACGATCGCCTACTTCGACTCCCTGGCCACCACCATGGGGACGTCACAGAAGATCTCCGGGCTCGGCCAGGGTGCATTCCAGGCCACCGACGGCTCGGTGGTGGTGCGCAAGGACTGGAAGGTCCTGGTGGTGGACATCAGCGGCCTCCCCGGCCAATTCGGCGTGCCGGCGACGAGCTCGGGGAACGTGGCCCTCAGGGTGAGCTACCAGATCCTCGGGTGCTGGGCCGGCGACTGACACCGGTCTGTCGGCTGCCGATTCGCCGGCACCTCGGCGCGGGGTGATTCTGAACCTGGCAATGGCTTCCCGGCCCGTGCCCACTTCCCCGCCCCTGTCAGTCGGCGAACTTGGGGATCACCTCTGTCCCCATGAGCTCGATGGTCTCCATCACCGCCTCGTGGGGGATCTTGTAGGGGTTCACCAGGCACAGCAGGAGGTCGATGTCGGCGTCCTGGTAGCGGCGGCACATCTCGACGCACTCCTCGGGCGTGCCGAGGACGCAGGCATTTGCGTCGATCAGGTACTCGAGGCTCAGCAGATCGAGGGAGCCGTCATCACTGTGCTGCTGCATGTCGGCCGCATACGAGTAGGACCCGAGGTCCTCGCTCCGCTCGGCCATCCACTCGGACACCGAGGCGATCTGTCGGGCGCCCACCTTGGGGTACCACTCGAAGGACTCCCGGGCCAGCTCGAGGGCACGGTGGCGGTCCGGAGAGCACAGCGCCATGGTGAACGTGGCCGTCTCATTGTGGACGTAGGCCCCCAGCGGCTCGGTGCAGCCGGCCACCGCCTGGCGGTAGACGTCGACCTTGCGCTTGACCTCTTCGGGGGAGATCCCGACGGCGAAGGAGCAGAGCCCCAGGCCGAGCTCACCGACCTGTCGGTGGCCATCCTCGCTGGTGGTGGCCCCCCAGATCGGTGGATGGGGTTGCTGCAGCGGCTTCGGTTGAACCCGCCGTCTCGGCATCTGCCAGTACCGACCCGAGAATTCGTACTCGTCGCTGGTCCAGCAGCCGACCACGTGCTCGATGGCCTCGTGCCACATCTCGCGGGTCTGGCCCGGATCGATCCCGAAGCCCTCGAGCTCAGCCCGGGTGGCGGAGCGCCCGGTGCCGAAGTCGACTCGACCGTTGGAGATCAGGTCGAGGACAGCAACCGACTCGGCCGTGCGCACCGGGTGGTTGTAGGGCGAGGGCATCAGGCGAACGCCGTAGCCGAGCCGGATGCGGTCGGTCAGGGCGGCGATGGCCCCGTAGAGGACCTCGGGGTTCGAACAGTGCGAGTACTCCTTCAAAAAGTGGTGTTCGACGGTCCAAAAGGCGCTCCAACCGAAGCGTTCGCCGGCCACCGCCTGCTCGATGGTGTTGCGATAGGCGATCAGCTCGCTATCGGGCTCCCAGGGCTTGGGCACCGGGATCTCGTAGAAGAGCGCGAATTTCACTTCTTCATTCCCTTCGCTCGTCGCCCGTGCCGGCGACCAATCAAGAGCTCGGCGACCCGAACGCTAGGCGATCGCCGTTTCGACAGATTCCAGGAAGGCCGACAGGGTCCTCCACCACGCGTCGGGGTTCTCGAATTGCGGACTGTGACCGGCGTCGGGGATCACCGCCAGCGAGCCGCCCGGGATGGCCGCCGCCATCCGCTCCGAGGAGCCGACCAGCGGCCCGTCCTGCTCTCCCACGATCACCAGGGCCGGCAGCGACGGCGGAAGCGCCTCGAGCTCCTCCAACCGGTCGCCGGTGCCGGCGAACCTCGGCGCCATGGCCGCGTAGAGGGCCGGCGAGGTGGACCGGAATTTGCGATCCTCGAACTCGGCATGGCCGGGGCGATCGGCGAGGGCCCGCTGGTGTGCGGGGGAGTCGAGGGGGCTCTCCACGCCGGCCATGATCTCGGCGAGGCTCTCCATGCCACGGTCACGGACGATCGACACGGCCGCGTCGACCAGTTGCGGATCGAGGCCCTGGATCGGACCATGGTCGGTGTCCATCAGGACGAGGGCGTCGAGCCGTTCAGGCGCCTCGTGTGCCACGAACTGGGCCACCATTCCACCCATCGAGTGCCCGAGCAGGGCGGCTCGCTCCCAGCCGAGGGCGTCGAGCAGACGGAGTGCATCGTGGGCGAGGATCTCGAACGAGTAGGCGTCCTCGGACGCCGGCTTGGAGCTCGCACCGTGCCCGCGCAGATCAGGTGCAACAGCGTGCCAACCGGCTCCCGCCAGGGGATCGAGCCAGTCGGTGAAGTCCTCCTTGGCCCCGGTGAACCCGTGGAGGAGGAGAAAGGGGCGCTGACCGACCCCCGCCTCGGCGATCGAAATCTCGATGTCGCCCAGGTTGAGGCGTCGTCGGTCCATGTCGTTCATATTCGCACACGTCCTCGTGACGACCGGTGGGCCGACGCGGTCGCCCGGAAGGACCGGGAGCCCAGCTCCGCCACGGACACGCGCGTTGCCGGTGTGCGCGGAGCCGGGCTGCCGGTCGCCTAGGGCAGGTCGACGAAGGCGATCTCCCGGTAGCTGTCCCCGTGGAACTTCACGCCCCGGTCGATCGACGGCTGCCGGCGGGACGGGGCCGAGGCGGCAGCCGTTTCCATCGCCTCCTTGTCCGCCCAGACCACACCCACGAGGCCGTGTCCCGTCTGACGGTTCATCATCATTCGCAAGGACCGGAAGCCGGGGTTCGACTTGATCCGGGGAAGGACCTCGCTCTTGAAGAACTCGAAGTTCTCCTCGATCTCCGTCGGCTCCACACTGATCCGCGTCACCATCAACGGCGAACCGACGATCGGTCGCTCGGTGATCTCCGCCAGGAACTGCTCGAACACCTCGACGCTCATCTCGCCCCCGATGATGCCGAGACCCTCCTGACGGTTCTTGGCGAGCGTGCTCTCGCTCGCCTCCCGGTCCGCTTCGGTCTCCCAGAGCGAGAGAACGCCGAGGACACCGCCGGACCGGTCAGCGCTGACCGTGAGACCCCGATAGCCATGTTGCGCGTTGAGGGTGGGGACTACCTCTTCGCGCACATAGTCCACCCCTTGGTCGATGTCCTTTGCGCCGGTGAATGACACGAGACGGGTTTGCATCGGATCTCCTCTCCACCCCGCGCCCGACCAGGCTACGCCGATCCGAACCGCTCCGCTCTGCCGTCATCCCCGTCCACCGGTGGCGACCCGAGACCGCCGCTCATTGGTTGCGACAACAATCGAGGACCCGCCCTCCGCCCGGCTCGCGGACCCTCGGTCCGTCCCGGATCGATCCCGTGGGCCTCGGCCGTCTACTTGCCGGCGCCCACTGCCACATTGGTGGCGACAACACCGGGGAATGCGGCGGTGAGTCCGGTGAGACCGGCCAACGAGCTATCGAAGTCGAAGACGTGGCGGAGCTGGGCGATCACGGTCTGGCGCACCGCCGGCCAGCCCTTGGTGACCGGTGAATCCGGGTGGAAGCAGCCGTCGGTGGCCAGCGTCCGCAAGCTGCCCGACACGGGGAGATGGACCTGATCGGCCAGCGCCAGCAGCCCTCCCTTTCCTGGAGCGATCTCGCAGATATCGGAGAAGAGGAGGTGACCGAAGCCCTGGAAGGTGACCAGCCGCTTGGGCGTGGCCATGGCATGGAAGGCACGGGTGATGCCGGTGGGGTTGACGACGTGATCGGCTGTCCCGACCATGAGCATCCCGGGCTTCTGGGGCACCTCGCTGGCCGGGCCCGAAGTCGCCTGCCCGAAGGCACCGACGGTGGCGCCGGCCATACCGATGAACGTGGTCACCCGGGGGTCGGCCGCCGCCACGGCCTCGGATGCTGCCCCACCGAGGGAATGCCCGACAGCGGCGATGCGGGTCAGGTCCAAGTGGCTGTCGAGGGGACTCGCCGATTGGTCGTTCTCGGTGGACATCAAGTTGATCGTGCCCTGGATCTCAGCGAGGTCGGCGGCGTCACCAGAGCTCTGCTTCCCGCTCAGCACGGCGGTGAGATCGTTGTCCTGCAGATCGGGCGCTGCGACGACGAACCCCCACGAGGCCAATCGGGTGGTCAGGAACGTCGACTGGTCACGGAATCCGGAGTACCCGTGGGTGAACACCACCAGGGGGAACCGACCCGCCTCCACCGGTGCATCGCGGAAGGCCCCCGTGACGTAGGTGGCGGTGTTGAAGTTGGGAGGGAACAGCGACTGCAGGGAGGGTGGCAACCACGAAGTCACGTTGTACGACGCGGGAGTACCCGTCTCCGCGGAGCGTGGAGCCGGGTACCAGACCTCGACCAGTGCCCCATCGCTCGGGAGCGTGAGCGTGGTCACACCAGCGCTGAACGGGCCGGGCCCGGTGAAGCTGTTCGGGCCGAGGTCGGTCACCACTGGAACGGTGTCACCGTGGACGACACCGACGGTCGGGCTGTTGGACAGGGAGGAGGACGTGGAGGAGGAGGAACACCCGGCACTCAGGAGCACCAGCGCGGCGGTGGCGGCCCAGGCAAGGCGGTGGGCCCGTCCCCCCGGGCCAGTCGCCGATGAACGCCGGGGGTCGGCGCTGAACGTCCGGGCTTGGGAGACGGGTTGATGTCGGGACATGGATTCCCTCGCTGATCACTGGTCAGACACGACGAAGATTCGGGGGAGGAGCCCTGGGTGAGCGGGTCCAACGCCCTCGGAGCACCGCCGAGTATCGCGCCGAATCGCCCGCCGGGTCATGTGATCTCACGTGCCACGACTTCGACGATCCGGATCCCTTCCTCGGTGCGAACCCGCACATCGGCCCGCCGGGCCGCGTCCTAGAAATGTAGGGTGGGCTGTCCGTCAAGGGGGAGCCGATGACCGAGACGACCGTGCAGACCGAGCAGTTCGCGGAGCTGGTGAGGGCCGGGGGAGGTGGGTCACTCGCCCGGGCCGCCGCTCTGGACCTCCGATCGGGGGACGTGTCGGCGCCGGCCCGGGTCGCCGCCCTGTGCCTGAGCGCCGCCGTCACCAATCCGGAGCGCCTGGTCGAGACCTATGACGGCCTGGCCGACGGATGGGTGGGGAGGGCTCCGATGGCCGACCCGATCGTCGGTGCCGGCGCCCCTGGCGATGTCCCCGGCGACCTCTGGGACGCCATCTGGGCCCTGGTCTTCGACCCCGATGCCGGAAGGGACCCGGCCGACATCACCGTTCGGACTGCGGCGCTGGCCGGCCTGTTGCCGAGCGGGTTCAACGACCGGCTGGCGTCGATGGCCCTCCGTTACCCGGGGGTGGCCGATGCCGCCACGTCCGGGCCACCCCCGCGGTTCTCGCTCGACGACCTCGCCCGGTGCCCGAGGGACTCCCTGGCCGGGAACCTCCACTCACTCGTGGTGGACGACGGCTTCGACCTCGAGGTGCTGGATCGGGACGCGCTCGCTTTGACCGACCTTCCCCATCCCCTCGGCTACCTCAATGTCCGCATCCTGCAGTGCCACGATGTCTGGCACGAGGTGGCCGGCTACCAGACCACCGGCCTGCACGAGGTCGGGATATCGGGGTTCCAGATGGGCCAGTTCGGGCACCACTACTCCTCCATGTTCTTGGGCGTGGTGCTGACCAAGGTCGCCTTCACCCAGCCGTTCGAAGGGACGGGCTTCCTCCTCGACACCATCCTGTCGGCCTACGCCCACGGTCGGGAGACGCCGCCTCTGATCGGCGTGACCTGGGAGGAGATCTGGGACCGGCCGGTGGAGGAGATCCGGGCGAGCCTGGGCGTCAGGCCGTTCGAGTCGCCGTATCCGCCCGGCATCCTGGAGGACCTCCGCTCGGCGTAGCCCGGCCACGAACGCGGGGAGCTGACCAGGTGGCGATCACGGACACCTCACCACGGCTACGCCAGGCCGCCTCGACACTGGTGCCCGCGGTGCTGGTACTGGCCTTCCAGATCGCCTTCTTCCCCCTCCCGCTGGGGGTGGCGCTGCAGGGGGTGATCATCGGCCTTCTGGGAGCGCTGGTCGCCGTGGGCATGGCCCTTGTCTACCGGGCCAACCGGATCCTGAATTTCGCCCAGGTCGAGCTGGGGCTCGCCCCGACCGTGCTCGCCGTGTCGCTGATCGCCTACGGCGGGGTGAACTACTTCCTCGCCGTCGCTGTCGGCCTGGTCGGATCACTTCTGGTCGGCAGCATCGTCGAACTGGTCATCATCCGACGCTTCTTCCGCTCCCCGCGCCTCATCCTCACCGTGGCGACCATCGGGCTCTCCCAACTGCTCGTCGCCGGCGCGCTGTTCATCCCCGACATCTGGGGCCAACAGCCCACCGCCGTCATCGTCCACCTGCCGGTCTCGCTCCACTTCACCGTGTTCCCCCTGGTCTTCACCGCCGACCACGTGGCGGCCATGGTCGTGGCGCCGGTGGCGCTCGTGGGGGTTGCCCTCCTGCTGCGCTTCACCGACATCGGCATTGCCGTCCGGGCCAGCGCGGAGCGGGCCGACCGGGCCATGATGCTCGGCGTCCCGGTGAAGCGGCTCCAGACCATCGTCTGGGCGGTTGCGGCCATGCTCTCGTTCGTCGCCGTCTTCCTCCAGGCCGGGATCCTCGGCCTTCCGGCCGGAATCCTTCTCAGCTTCACGGTCCTGCTCGCCGCCCTCGCCGCCCTGGTACTCGGGAACCTCACCGATCTGCCGACCGTGGCCGCGTCGGCCGTGGCCCTCGGCGTCCTCCAGCAGGGCGTGCTGTGGAACCACGAGACCGACCCCGGACTGGTCGGGCCGGTACTGGCCGCGGTGGTGGTGGCCGGCCTGCTCATCCGCCGGGTGCGGTCGTCCCGGGCCGATACCGAGCAGGCCTCGACCTGGGCGGCGGCGGACGAGATGCGCCCGGTCCCCCGCGAGCTGCGCGGCCTGGCCGAAGTGCGACTCGTCCGGTGGGCCGCCACGATCCTCGTCGGCGGCTCGCTGTTGGCGGTCCCCTGGCTCCTGTCCGGGAACGCCGGGAACCAGCTCAAGGCCACCGCCGTGGTCGTCTTCGTGATCATCACCCTCTCCGTCGTGGTGCTCACCGGTTGGGCCGGACAGGTCACGCTCGGCCAGATGGCGTTCGTGGCGTTCGGCGGTGCGACCGGCGCCTACGCCACCCAGACCTGGCACCTCGACCTCAGCCTGGGACTGCTGATCGCGGGATCCACCGGCGCGGCCGTGGCCATGGTGGTCAGCATCCCCACCCTCCGGCTCCGGGGTTTCTTCCCGGCGGTCACCACCTTGGCCTTCGCCATCGCAACCTCGAGCTATCTCCTCAATCCACAGTACTTCTCGTGGGTCCCGGTCAACCGGGTGGCCCGACCCGCGCTCTTCGGGGCCTTCCGTCTCACGTCACAGCCGAGCTACTACTACGTGTGCCTGGCCTGTCTCCTCCTGGTCGCCGTCGGCGTCCGGGGTGTCCGCCAGTCCCGTACCGGCCGGGTCCTGCTCGCCCTTCGGGAGAACGAGCGGGGGATCCAGTCGTTCGGCGTCAACGTCATGCGGGCCAAGCTGACCGCCTTCGGGCTCTCGGGGTTCATCGCCGGCATCGGGGGCTGCCTGCTCGTGCACCTCCTGCAGGCCTTCAGTCCCGCCGTCTTCGGGCCCGGGGCGAGCTTCGAGGTGTTCACCACGGCGGTGGTGGGTGGACTCGGCTCGCTCCTCGGCGCCGCCCTCGGGGCCATCTACCTGCAGGGGGGCCAGTGGTTCCTCCCCGGGGCCCAGTGGCAGGCCCTGACCACGGCTGCCGGGGTGCTCATCGTCCTGATGGTGATCCCGGCCGGCCTCAGCGATGTGGTGTTCCGCCTCCGTGACCGCTGGCTGCGGTCGGTGGCCTCCCGGCGCGGCATCGTGGTGCCGAGCCTGGTGGCCGACGTCGGAGCGCCGGCAGAAGGGGAGCGTGTGGAACCGGCCGAAGTCGTGGTCGGCGACGATCTCCGCACCCCTCCGCCCGGGAGGCCGGCGGCCGGAGCGGCTGCAGTGGCCACCGCGGCTACCGAGACCGCGGCGGGCGTCACCGTCGGCGCCGAGGAGGGGTCGGTGCCGCCGTGAGTGCACCGGCGTCATCCCCACCTTCCCCTTCGGCGTCCACGGTGCACCGGGTGGAAGCCGCCATCCACCATCCGTCGCGGTGGCTGGCGGGCCTCACCGGCGGCGGTCCGGTCTACGCCCTTTGGATCCTCTTCGGCCTCAACATGACCTCCCAGATGGACGCCACCGGCTTCGGCATCCTGATCCCCAACATCCGCGACGCCTTTCACATGACCAACGCCGGCATCCTGTCGCTGGTGGCCGCCGCCGCGGTGGTGGGCCTGGCCCTCCAGGTGCCGATCGCCCAGGTGGCCGACCGGCGGAACCGTGTCCACCTCATGCTCCTCGGGGCCGGGGTCTTCGCCGCCTTCGTCTTCGGCACGGGCCTGGCCATCTCGGTGTGGATGCTGGCGGTGATGCGCTCGGGCACCGGCGTGGGCCAGGCCACGGTCGGACCGACCCACAACTCGCTCATCGCCGACTGGTACCCGATCAACTCGCGTCCCCGGGTCTACGCCTTCCACTTCAGCGCCAACGCCTTCGGCGCCTTCATCGGGCCGATCATGGCCGGCCTCCTGGCGGCCTGGCTGGGCTGGCGGGCCCCGTTCCTCGTCCTCCCGATCCCGGTGGTGATCCTGATCCTCATGGGCGCGGGGCTGAAGGAGCCCAGCCGGGGAATCCAGGAGCGGTTGGCCATGGGGGTCACCGAGGCACTCGAGACCGAGGAGCCCCCGCCGTCCTTCGCCGAGGGCTGGCGCATGGTCTGGAAGGTCGAGAGCCTGCGTCGGATCTTCTACGCCCTACCCTTCCTGGCCGCCTCGCTGGTCGGGTTCGCGTCCCTGGCCTCCATCCTGTACCAGCAGAAGTTCGGCCTCGATGTCGTCCAGCGGGGGTGGGTGGCCGCCGCCGCCGAGCCGGCCCAGCTCATCGGCCTGGCCATCGGCGCCCGGGTGGGGAGCCGGCTGATCCAACGGGATCCCGGGCTCATCCTCCGGTTCCTGGCGGCCGTGGCCCTCTCCACCTCGGCCCTCCTCGTCCTGTTCGCGCTGGTCCCGGTCCTCTGGGTCACCATCGTGGTCAACATGGCCATCACCGCCTCGCTGGCCGCGGTGGGCTCCGGCATCTACGCCTCGCTGTCGCTGGCCATCCCGGCCCGGTCCCGGTCGCTGGGGTTCTCGATGGGGGCCATCTGGGTGATCCCGGGCCTGGTCGTCCTGCCGATCATCGGCGCCATCTCCGACTCGGTGGGCATCCGGGTCGGGATGCTCGCACTGGTGCCGGTCTTCCTGGTGGGAGGCCTGGTCATCTCCACCGCCGGCCGGGTCATCGACCGGGACATCCTCCAGGTCCGGACCATGGCCGCCGCCCGCTCCGAAGTGCTCTTCGCCCGCCGCCAGGGTCTGGCCAAGCTCCTGTTGGTCCGCAGCCTCAACGTCTCCTACGGCCAGGTCCAGGTCCTCTTCGACGTCGACTTCGAGATCGAAGAGGGTGAGATCATCGCCCTCCTCGGCACCAACGGTGCCGGCAAGTCGACGCTGCTGAAGGCCATCTGCGGGGTCATCGAGGCAGACAAGGGGGCGGTGATCTTCGACGGCCGGGACATCACCCACATGCCGCCCAACGAGATCGCCGCCCTCGGCATCACCCAGGTGCCGGGCGGGCAGGGCGTCTTTCCAGGCCTGTCGGTGGCCGACAACCTCAGGGTGGCCGGCTGGCTCGACCGGCGTCACCGCGCCCGGGCCGCGGCGCGCGTCGAGGAGGTCCTCGGGTTCTTCCCGGTGCTGTCCGATCGGCTCGACCAGCCCGCGGCCACCCTCTCGGGCGGCCAACAGCAGATGCTCGCCCTGTCGATGGCCTTCCTGGCCCGGCCGCGCCTCTTGCTCATCGACGAGCTCAGCCTCGGGCTCGCTCCGGTGATCGTCGAGCAGCTGCTCCCCCTCGTCGAGGTCATCCGGTCCCAGGGCACGACGGTGATCCTGGTCGAGCAGTCGGTGAACCTGGCCCTGACCATCGCCCAGAGCGCCTATTTCATGGAGAAGGGCGAGATCAAGTTCCACGGGCCGACCGCCGATCTCCTCGACCGGCCGGACATCCTGCGGTCGGTCTTCCTGGGAGGGGCCGGATGGCGGGACGGGCCGGGACCCGCCGGGCGGCCCACTCCCACTCCCACTCCCACTCCCACTCCCACTCCCACTCCCACTCCCACTCCCACTCCCACTCCCACTCCCACTCCCACCGTCACCCCCTCGGACGCACCCGCGTTGGAGGCCTCCGGACTGGCGGTGCGGTTCGGCGGGATCGCCGCCGTCGACGGGGTCTCGCTCACCGTGGCCCCCGGTGAGGTCGTCGGCATCATCGGGCCGAACGGAGCCGGCAAGACGACGCTCTTCGACCTGATCTCCGGGTTCACCCGCGGCGACGCCGGCACGGTGATGGTCGGGGGCCGGGATGTCACCGGGTCGAGTCCCGATCGGCGGGCGCGGCTCGGCCTGGGCCGCTCCTTCCAGGACGCCCGGCTCTTCCCCGATCTCACCGTCGAGGACACCATCGCCGTCGCCCTCGACAGGTGGGTGGATGTCACCGACCCGTTCAATGCCGCCCTCCATCTCCCGGCCTGGGTCGACTCCGAGCACAAGGTGCGGCTGCTGGCGGACGAACTCATCGAGATGCTCAACCTGGAGGCGTTCCGCTCCAAGTTCATCCGGGAGCTGTCGACCGGCTCACGGCGGGTGGTCGACCTGGCCTGTGTGGTGGCCCACCGACCCTCGGTGGTCCTCCTCGACGAGCCCTCGAGCGGAATCGCCCAGCGCGAGTCCGAGGCCCTCGGGCCCCTGCTGCTCCAGATCCGCGACACCCTCGGGGCCAGCCTGGTGGTGATCGAGCACGACATCCCGCTCCTCACCGGGGTGGCCGACCGGATTGTGGCACTCGACCAGGGCCGGTGTATTGCCGAGGGCCCTCCCCACCAGGTCCTGGAGGACCCGCTGGTGGTGGCTTCGTACCTGGGCGTGACCGACGCCGCCATCACCCGGTCGGGGGCATCAGGGTCACACCCACCGGGCCCTGCCCGCCCGGTGGCGGCCACCGAGCGGCCCCCCGGGCCCGGAGCGGTCGAGCAGGTGCCCAGTGGGTACAGTTCCGATCAGCCAACCGGGGGATGAGCCGATGTCATCGATACCACCACCACCAGCCAGGGCCGGGTTCCTCAAGCGGTTCGGTCCGCTGATCGCCATCGTGGTGGTGGCCGTGGTGGTGGCGGTGGTGGTGGTGGCCACCCGGTCCTCCAAGTCTCCGTCCACCAACGCCTCGCCGACCACCACCTCGGCTGCTCCGGCCGGTGCGCCGGCAGGGGTCGTCTCCTTCACCCAGGCCAAACAGGAGGGCAAGGTCAACTCCATCAACTGGGGCGACCGCTGTGACACCTCCACCGGCAAGCTCAAGTACCCGAGCTTCTTCGCCGGCGCGTGCTACGCCCCCTTTACCGGGGACAACGGGGGGGCGACCGCCCAGGGGGTGACTCCGACCACCATCAAGATCGTCTTCTATCAGGCCGAGCAGACCGACCCGATCCTCAATTACATCACCTCGGCCATCAAGGACACCGCCACCAACCAGCAGACCACCGACACCATGCAGAACTGGGTGTCGTTTTACAACCACTACTTCGAGACCTACGGGCGCACGGTGGAGATGGTCCCCTACACGGCCACCGGGGCCTCGGACGATCCGGTGGCAGCACGGGCCGACGCCGTCACCATCGCCACCGACATCAAGCCGTTCGCCGTCTGGGGCGGGCCCATCCTCACCACCGCCTTCGCCGACGAGCTGGCCGCCCGCAACACGTTGTGCATCGACTGCGGCTCGGGGGACACGAGCAGCTACTTCCAGCAGCGCTCGCCGTATGTGTGGGCGCTGAACATCCTGCCGGAGCAGTCGATCACCCACGTGGCAGAATTCCTGAAGAAGCAGGTGGCCGGGCGCGACGCCTCCTTCGCGGGCGAGAGCGACTTCACCACCAAGAAGCGGAGGTTCGGACTGGTCGACCTGGTCAACGACGCCAACTCGGCCCAGTTGCTCACCGATTGGAAGCAGCAGCTGTCGGCAGCCGGCATCGACGTGGCCCAGTACGTCACCTATGCCTCGCCGATCGATCTCCAGACCAGCGCGCCGGCCCTCATCGCCAAGTTGAAGGACGCCGGGGTGACCTCGGTGATCTTCTCCGGGGATCCCATCGCCCCCCAGGCCCTCACCCGGGCGGCCACCGGCCAGGGCTACTTCCCCGAGTGGATCATCTCGGGCTCGGTGCTGACCGACACGGCCGCCTTCGGACGCACCTACGACCAGCGGCAGTGGTCCCACGCCTTCGGGGTGTCCTTCGGCGCGGCCCGCACCGGCGTGACCGGGGCCATCTCGCTCTACAAGTGGTACTTCGGCCAGGATCCCCCCGATCTCACCGCCGCCGCCACCTCGGTGGTGGACCCGGCCCTCTTCTACCCGGTGATCCAGGGGGTCGGCCCGGACCTGACCGCGCAGAACTTCAAGGCCGCGCTCTTCGCCGGGCTGCCCACCCAGCGGGCCATCACCCAGCCGTCGCTCTCCTGGGGCAACCACGGCATCTGGCCCCAGACCGACTTCGGCGGCGTCGATGACGCCACCGAGGTGTGGTGGAACCCGTCGATCTCCGGCCCCGACGAACTGGGCCGCCAGGGCCGGGGCCTCTACGAGTACGTCGGCGGGGGGACCCGCTACCTGCCGGGGCAGTGGCCCACGGAGGCGACCAGGGCGTTCCAGAAGGCGGGGGCGGTGGCCATCTACACCACGCCGCCGCCCAGCGAGCAGGTGCCGAACTACCCCTCGCCCGCCGCCACCCACGGCTGAGCGGTCGCGTCCCTCCGTGGTGGGATCCCGGGCCGAGATCAGGGCCGTCCGCCGCCACCGGGTACCGGCGTGGTGGACCGATGCCAAGTTGGGCATCTTCGTCCACTGGACCCCCGCATCGGTCCCGGCCTTCGCCCCCGTGGACAGCGGGATCGGCGCGCTGTTGGCCCGGCGGGATCCGAGCGCCTTGGCGTGGTCCCCCTATGCCGAGTGGTACCAGAACTCCCTCCGGTTCCCCGACAGCCCCGCCGCCCGGTTCCACGCCCGGCACTATCCGGGGCGAAGCTATGACTCCTTCATCCCGGATTGGGAGGCCGGCCTGGCCGGCTGGGACCCCGACGAGTGGGCATCACGCTTCGCCGACACCGGGGCCCGCTACGTCGTCCTGGTGGCCAAGCACCATGACGGCTACTGCCTGTGGCCCACCGATGTGCCCAACCCGCACCGGCCCGGCTTCCACTCGACCCGGGACGTGGTCGGTGAGCTGGCCGACGCGGTCCGGGCCGCCGGCATGCGGTTCGGCCTCTACTACTCCGGCGGCCTCGACTGGACCTTCAACGACCGACCCATCGGATCATTCGGCGACCTGCCGGCGGCCCAGCCGCGGGGCGACTACGTCGCCTATGCCGAGGACCACCTGCGCGAGCTCATCGGCCGGTACCGCCCCAGCGTCCTCTGGAACGACATCTCGTGGCCGGGAGGCCTTCACCAGCTCGCCGGCCTGCTGGCCGGGTACTACGACGCGGTGCCCGACGGCGTCGTCAACGACCGCTTCATGCCGTGGTCCCCGCTGTGGGAGCTGGCCAAGTCGCCACCCGGCCGACGGATGCTCGACTTCTACTCGGCCCGGAGCGCGGCGGCCAAGCAGGGACTGGTGCCGCCCAAGCCTCCCCTCTTCGATGTCCGCACCCCGGAGTATGCGGTGTTCGACCGCGTGCAGCCCACCCCGTGGGAGTGCGTCCGGGGCATGGACAAGGGCTTCGGACACAACCGGGAGTCGACCGAGGGCGACTTCATCTCCCGACGGGACCTGGTGTGGTCACTGGCCGACATCGCCGCCAAGGGCGGCAACCTGCTGCTGAACGTCGGGCCCCGGGGCGAGGATGCGACGATCGCCGAGCCCCAGCTCCGCCGGCTCGAGTGGCTCGCCCGGTTCACCGACGCGACCGGCGATGCGCTGTTCGCCACCCGGCCCTGGGTCCATGCCCAGGGACGGGCCGACGGTGGCGTCGAGGTCCGCTACACGACCCGGGACACCACCGTCCATGCGCTCCTCCGGCTGGCCGACTACGGCTTGGAGGCGGACCCGCCGACGACCCGCTTGCTGACGCTGGCCGAGGTCCGGGCGACGCCGGTGACGGAGGTGGCGACACTGGACGGGCGCCCCCTGGCCTGGGCGTCCACCCCGGCGGGGATCAGGATCGAGCCGTTGGAGGCACTCTCCGCCGAGCTGCCGATCGTCGTCGCCCTCCGTCACGTGGAGGCCGGCCCGGCGCCGGTCGGCACCCGTCGTTGACGACGGTCGGTGGGTCGTGACGAAGGCCGTCCCACCCACACCGGTCGCCCGCAGCCCCTGGTGGGAGCGGCCACATGCCCACTCTTCCCCCCGGGCCCCCTCAGGCGACCCCCGTCCTCCGGCACTCGGTCGCATCTCGGGTGCAGTCGACCACCCGGGGACCTACGCTGGGGCGGTGCCAGGCGGAATCGGGCCCTCGGTGACCACCGAGAACGTGGTGGTCCTGTTCACGGACATCGTGGGTTCAACAGAGCTGTCGCATCGGGTGTCCCCCGAGGCATCCGATGCGATCCGCCGCGGGCACTTCTCGATGCTGCGCCAGGCCATTGCGGAGACCGGCGGCACCGAGGTGAAGAACCTGGGTGACGGCCTGATGGTGGTCTTCTCCTCGGCGTCGGCGGCTCTGGCCTGCGGAGTCGCCATGCAGCAGTCCGTCGACCTCGACAACCGGGATCGGGGCCATTCGACGGGCCTCCGGGTCGGACTGAGCGGTGGCGAGGTCACCAGGGAGGACGCCGACTACTTCGGGGACCCGGTCGTCGAGGCGTCGCGACTCTGCGCCGCCTGCCAGGGTGGCCACATATTGGCTGCGGACGTGGTGCCGGCGATGGCCGGGCGACGCAGTCGCCACCCGGTGAACGGACTGGGACCGCTCACCCTCAAGGGCCTTCCCGCGCCCGTTGACACCGTGGAGGTGGTCTGGGAGCCGCTCGCCCGGTCCGCGGCCAACGCCGTGCCCCTGCCGGGCCGTCTGGCGACGCGTCCGTCCCTGGGAGTCGTCGGCCGGGAGCTCGATCTCGAGGTGATCTCGGCCGCGGTCAAGCGGGTCGTCAGTGGCGGAGGGCACGAGGTGCTCCTGGTCTCCGGCGAAGCAGGAGTGGGCAAGACGACCCTGGTGGCCGAGGCGGCTCACACCGCCTACGACCACGGGTCGTGTGTCCTGTTCGGTCACGGCGAGGAGGACCTCACCACCCCCTATCGGCTCTTCGCCGAGATGCTGGGGGACTACGTCACCCACGCTCCCGAGGACCAACTCGTCGCCCACGTGGATGCCCACGGCTCCGAGCTCGCCAGGCTGGTCCCGGCCCTGGCCAGCAGGCTGCCGGACCTCCCCGCCCCGACGGCCACCGACGCCGACACGGAGCGCTACCTGCTGTTCGGAGCGGCCGTCGACCTGCTGGCCGTGGTGGCCCAACAGCAGCCGGTCATCCTCGTCCTCGACGACCTGCAATGGGCCGACAAGGGCAGCCTGCTCCTGCTGCGCCATCTGATCGCCACCGAGGCACCCATGCGGGTCCTCGTGTTGGGCACCTACCGCGACAGCGAGTTGTCGTACTCCCATGCGCTCCTCGACACCTTGGGCGCTTTACACCAGCACCGCGGCGTCACCCGTATCGAGCTCACCGGGCTCGACGACACCGGCGTCGTGTCGCTCATGGAGGCCGCCGCCGGCCATGCGCTGGACGACTCCGGGGTGAACCTCGCCCATGCCGTCCACCGCGAGACCGACGGAAATCCGTTCTTCGTGAGTGAGGTCCTGCGGCACCTGTCCGAGACCGGGGCCATCTATCAGGACGCAACCGGGCGATGGGTGGCCGTCGCCTCTCTCGACAGTACGACCCTGCCCGAGAGTGTGCGGGTGGTGGTCGGAAGTCGGGTCGGGCGTTTGGGCCGGGAAGCTCAGCGGGTCCTGTCACAGGCTGCGGTCATCGGACAGGATTTCGACCTCGACGTGCTGTGCCGTGCCACCTCGACATCGGAGGATGATCTGCTCGACGTCCTCGACGCGGCGGCCGCGGTCGCCCTCGTGCGTGAGAAGTCGGACGCCCCCGGGCACTACCGGTTCGCCCATGCCCTCATCCGGCGGACCCTCTATGAGGACCTGGGGCCGACCCGCCGGGCCCGGGCGCACCGGAGGGTCGGTGAGGCCCTGGAGGCCATCCACGGGGACCGCCCCGGTGTCCGCATCGGTGAGCTCGCCCACCACTGGTTCAGCGCCACCCAGCCGGTCGACGTGACCAAGGCCATCGCCTATTCACGTCAGGCGGCCGATGCTGCACTGGCGGCGTTGGCGCCCGACGAGGCGGTCCACTACTTCTCCCAGGCGCTCCAGCTGCTCGGACAGGAGCGGGAACCCGACCCGCTCCTCAGGGTCGATCTCCTCATCGGCCTGGGATATGCCCAGCGCCAGGCCGGAGTGCCCTCCTTCCGTGAGACCCTGATCGACGCATCCGTCCAGGCGCAGGGCCTCGGGGCGACCGACCGGCAGGTGACTGCCGCCCTGGGGAACAACCGAGGCCTGTTCAGCTCCCTCGGCATCGTCGACACCGAGAGGGTCGGAGTGCTCGAGGC
>Ga0307374_10001689_pt1 | contig 40372 bp, 24 predicted proteins | sample OX3MG_FD_202532 | JGI IMG/M metagenome (GOLD analysis project Ga0307374, IMG submission 202532) | Soil microbial communities from Risofladan, Vaasa, Finland - OX-3 | ecosystem: Environmental > Terrestrial > Soil > Coastal area > Acid sulfate soil | place: Finland: Risofladan, Vaasa | collected... | reverse complement strand
GCTGGATCGACTATCTTATCGTACGAGTGCAACCAAGTCGCGCGCGTGGAGGGCCGTGGGTCGGCCATCGGCTCCGCAAGGCATGCTCGCCGGGAATTGCTGCTGACCTGACCGTCTTCGTTCGTGATGTCGCGGTCGGCGCCTTCGCCGCCTTCATGCCCGTCGGCGCCGTAAGAGACGATGTCGTAGGGGCCGGAATGGCCGGGCTGGTTGTACTGATAGGCGTGGCCCCAGGGGTCGCGCGGCGTCTTGTTCAGGATGCCGTCGGCGAATTTGTCGCTGGGCTGCACCAGGGCCTGCAGGCCCTCGTCGTTGCCGGGGAAGCGGTCGTAAGCCGTGTAGAATGTTTCCAGCGCCTGGCCGATTTTGGCGATCTCCATTTTGGCGATGTTCTGCTTGCCCGTGATGAGGTAACCGCGAACGCCGAGGGAGACCGCGCCGGCCAGGAGGCCGATGAGGACGATCACGACCATCAGCTCGACGAGGGTGAAGGCGGGGCGAGGGTTCAGGGGGCCCAGGGGGCGCCCCGGTTCAGGGTTCGGCAAATCCAAAAACAGACGGCCCTCACCCCAGCCCTCTCCCGGAGGGAGAGGGAGACATACGCGGCCCTCACGTAGCCTCTCCCGGAAGGAGAGGAAGGCCAATGAGGCCCTCACCCCCACTGCGGAACGCCACCGAGGGCGTTCCCTACAGACGGCGGAACGGCACGGAGTCCGTTCCCTACAGATTGCCTGACGCCTGACGCCTGATGCCCGTCGCCTATTAAAGTACATTTCCAGCCTCCAAGATGGGCAAAAGGGTTGCGAACAAAATGAATCCGACAAACACGGCGAGCGTGAGGATCAAGAGCGGTTCGAGTGCCGAAGCCAAGCGGGCGGAACTGCTCGCCACCTGGCGGTCGTAATCCGTCGCCAGCCGCTCGAGCATCTCTTCCAATCGGCCCGATTGCTGCCCGACGGAGAAGATGTGGACCACCAGCGGCGGAAAGACGCCGGTGCGTTCCAATGACGTGCTGATCTCGATGCCCGCGCCGACCTCCTTGGCGCTCTGCTCCAGCGCCTCGCGAAATACGACGTTCGACGTCGATCGAACCACGATTTCGACCGCCTTAAGGTAGACGATGCCGCTGCGAATCAAGGTCGAAAGGACCAGCGCGATCCGGGCGATCGTTTGCTTGCGCGCCATCGAGCCGATGAGCGGCAGGCGCAGCAGGAAGCGGTGCCAGGTGCGGCGGCCGCCCGACGTCCGCAGACACACGACCATGGCGCAAGCGCCGGCGGCAAGGAGGGCCGCCGGTATCCAGCCGCGCTCGACGAGCAGATCGCTCATCGCTTTGAGAACGCGCGTCGGCCAGGGCAGCTTCCGGCCCGCTTCCAGCAAGTTCGTGAGCAGCATCGGCACCACGACGATCATCAGGAAGAGGCTGACGGCCAGGCTGACCGCGAAGACGATCGCCGGGTAAAGCAGGGCGGTGAGCACGCGGTCTTTCAGTTCCGATGCCCGTTCTTTGAAGCCGGCAAGTTGCTCCAAAACGGCCTCCAGCGTGCCGGAATTCTCGCCCACCTCGACCATGCGGATGCAGAGCGGGTCGAAGACGTCCGGTTGTTCGGCCATCGCTTCGGCCAGGGATGCTCCGGCGGCGACGCGATCGCGAAGGATCAAGAGCGCCGTGCGGTAGGCGCCGCGCTGCTGCTGGGCGAGCGTGTCGAGGGCGTCGGTGACGGGGATGCCCACGCCCAGCAGGGTCGCCAGCTCGCGGATGGTCGAGGTGACCTTGGATCCGAAGCGGCGCGACCAGGGAAGGGTGAAGGCGCGGCGCTCGGCGACGGCGGTTTGTTGGATCGTTTGGACGAGCAAACCGCGGCGGCGCAACTGGTCGCGCGCCTGTTTCGCCCCGTCGGCGGTGACGGTGCCGCGGGTGGTTTTTTTGTCGGCGGCGATGGCTTGATAGGAGAAGACGGGCATGTCAGTGCTGGCCGCCTCTCCCGACCCCGAAGGGGTCGAATTCGATAGCCCAGGGTGCAGCGCAGCGGAACCCTGGGTTATCGAAACCAATAAAATGGCTAGCCCCAACGGGGCGCGATTCCCCGTGCGACCCGCGACGCGCACGATGTTTTGCCCTCACCCGGCCTCTCCCAAAGGGCGAGGTCTCGATGTGGTGTGGCGCGGACGGGGAGTGACGCCCTTTCAGCGCTACGCTTGTTCGGCCGGCCGAAAACCCAGGGTTCCGCTGCGCTGCACCCTGGGCTTTCGAATCACGCACCTTCGGTGCTACGGCCTTCGGCCTTTGGGTTGCGTCCATTAGCGTAACGTGTTCCTTTCCTGAACCCTGAACCCCGAATCCCGGCACGCCGGGAAACCCCAAATCCCAAACCCCAAGCCCTCCCTCGCCAATGGTGGGCCGGCGCTCGCAAGCTCGCTGGTCCCACCCTACAAATTCGTGCGCATCGTGATGCGGACCACTTCGTCAATACTGGTCAGGCCCGCAATGATCTTCTCCACGCCATCATCGCGCAAGAGCCGCATTCCGCGCGCGACCGCCGCGTCGCGGATCTGTGAGGCATTGGCCTGACTCTGGATTTGCGCGCGCACCGCGTCGTCCGTCACCAGAAGTTCGAAAATGCCGACCCGGCCGCGAAAACCCGTTTGCCGGCATTCCGCGCAGCCCGCGCCGCGCTGGAGAGTGCCGTCGCGGAGCGCCCCGCGCGTCAGACCCAGCCGCTTCAGCTCATCGTCGGACGGCACAAACCCCGCCGCGCAGTTCGGGCAAATCCGCCTCACCAACCGCTGCGCCAATACCGCGATTAGCGAGCTGGCCACCAGGTACGATTCAATGCCCAGATCCAGCAGGCGCGTGACGGCGCTGGCCGCGTCGTTCGTGTGCAGCGTGGAGAACACGAGGTGCCCGGTCAGGGCCGATTGGATCGCCATGACCGCCGTCTCCTCGTCGCGGATTTCGCCGACCATGATGATGTCGGGGTCTTGCCGCAGCACGCTGCGCAACCCGGCGGCGAACGTCATCCCTTTTTTGTCGCTGATCTGCGTTTGGCTCACGCCGTCGAGCTGGTACTCGATCGGGTCTTCCAGCGTGACGACGTTATGCTCTTTGGCGTCGATTTCCTGTAGCGCCGCGTAAAGGGTCGTGCTCTTGCCGCTGCCGGTCGGGCCGGTCACCAGAATCAGCCCGTGCTCCAAGCCGATCAATTCGCGAAAGCGCGCGAAGGCATTTGCTCCCATGCCCAGCGTCTCAAGCGTCTGTAACCGCGACGTCTTGTCGAGCAGCCGAATGACGACCCGCTCGCCGAAACTCGTGGGGAGCGAGGCGATCCGCAAGTCGATCATGCGGTCGCCTACTTGCACGGTCGATCGGCCGTCTTGCGGCAACCGCTTTTCGGCGATGTTCATCTTGCCCAGCACCTTGATGCGGCTGATGACTTCCTCTTGCAGCCCCTTGGCCACGTCGAAGGCGTCGCACAACACGCCGTCGATCCGCATCCGCACGACGAGCCGGTTTTCGTAAGGCTGAACGTGAACGTCCGACGCCCGGCCCTTGACCGCCTCGAAGAGCATCAGGTTGACGAGCTTGATCACCGGCGCTCGGCCCGACACGTCGAGCAGGTCTTCGCGGCCTTCGAGTTGGGCCACCTCGGCGAGAACGTCGTCCTGGTCCAAGGCGTCGATCAGGGCCTGGGCCTGACCTTCGCGCTGCTGATAGCCGCTATTGATCGCGGCGCGAATGTGGTCCGCCGGGGCAAACATCGGTTCGATCGTGCGGTCCAGGTAGCGAGAGACGACGTCGGCCTGCCGCCACGATGCGAGCGAGCCAAGGGCCAGGCCGAGCCGGTCGTCGGGCAACGCCACGCCGATCAATTCGTGTTGTCTGGCGAAGTCGATGGGGATTCGTTCCACAAAGAGGGCGGAGGGCGGGTGAGCCGACAAGTCCTCCAGAAACGGGATGTCGAAAGCCCGCGAGGCGGCCCGGCATTGGCAAGTGGCGTCGATGCCGAGCGCGGCCGCCCAGGCCAAGGGCGCGATGGCGGCATCGGGCGATGGCGCCGCCGCCACGTCGGGCGCCAGCTCGCGCAGGGCGGCGAGCCAGTCGTTGGCTGGGGTGTCGCGGATGGTCAGGTCCGTTATGGCTGACATTGATTGTTTGCCACCGCTTCAGGAATGACGCCCTTTCAGGGCTACGACGATTTGTGTTTCCCGAAACCCAGGGTTCCACCCTGGGCTTTCGAATCGCGCACCTTCGGTGCTACGGCAACCCCCAACCCCCAACCCCCAACCCCAACCCCCAACCCCAACCCCCAACCCCCAACCACTGACCACTCACCACTCACCACTCACCACTCACCACTCACCACTCACCACTGACCGCGCTAATGCATCAGCATCGGCTCGCTATGGGGATAATCGCCGTGGATTTGCGCGTGCCCCAGGTCCGCCTCCGACAGATACTTCAAGTCTTGGAACTTGTCGTCTCGCAAAATGATCGGCCGCAGAAAGACGAACATCGACGTGCTCTGCTGGCTCTTGCTGCGATTGCTGAACAAGGCGCCGATGATCGGCACGTCGGAGAGGTAGGCCAGTCCGCTCGTACTCTTCGACGGGTTGCGCCGGTTCAGACCACCGACGATGATCGTGTGCCCGTCCGGCACCACGACTTTGCTCTCGACCTGATCGGTTTGCCGCGGAGGGGGAACGCCGCTCGCCCCGGAACCGGTGAAACTGTTGAGCGTCACCGTATATTCCAATTGCACGTGGTCTCCTTCGCCGATGTGCGGCGTCACGTCGATGGTCGTGCCCGCTTTGGCGAAGCCTGCGAAGCTGGTGGTGGCGACCGTTTGTGAGGCGTTGACGCTGGTGTAGGGAACCTCCGAGACGCTGGAGAGCACGCCGGTCGCGTTGTCGTTGACCAGGATGCGCGGCGCCGAGAGGACTTTCGCCCGGCTATGGCTGGAGAGCGATTTGAGGACGGCCTCCGCGGAGTTTGGATCGATCACCGCGCCGTTGAATCCAGTGCCGGGAATCACCGAAAGAGCGCCGCTGACCGGATCGACCTTGCTGAGTCCGTAGGAGGTTCGGTGGCTTTGACGTTCTTCAGCTTGTAGAACTTCACCAGTCCGCCACCGGCTTTCCGGCCCGGCACGTCGAGCTTGCGGTGGATGGCGGCGACTTGCTCGTGAATTCGCGGCGTGCCCGTGATGATGAGCAGATTGCCGTCGTTGTCGACCGCCGACCGGAATAGCCGTTTGGCGTCGATCGGATCGATCAATTCCTTGGCCAGCCGCTCGACGCGTTCGGCCGAGGCATAGCGCAATGCGTAGACCTGGGTCGATACGCCCAAAGGCACGTCGAGCGCCCTTGCCAGCGCGATCACCTCATCCACCTGCGGCCGCGTGCCGACAAGCAGCAATTGATTCGTGCGCGCATCACTCGTGATTTCCACGCCCGATGCCCCGCCTCTATTCGTTCCCGCGGCTTTCGCGCGTGCCGTGAACAGGCCCGACAACTGCTGGCCGAGCGCGGCGGCCTCCATATTTTTGACCGGCAAGAATTCCAAAACGACGTCCGGCTTGGGCTGGTCCAGTAAATTCACAAGCTTGGTGACTTTCAGGATGTTGGCGGCGTAATCGGTCACGATGAGCACGCTGGGGTCCTTGATCGCCACGCTGTTGGCGCCGGGCTGGGTCAAAAACGGCTTGATGACGGTATCGACCTGTTGCGGATCGGCGTGCTTCAGGAGAAAGGCCTGAGTGACGGCCGTGCCCGCGCCGTATTTCGCGATGGCCGCTTCGGCATCCTGCTCGTTGTGGGCGATCAGCGGCAGTTTCGCCGTCGTCACGATGCGTTTCCAGCCGGGCACATCGGCATCCTCCAGCGCCATGCCTTTCATCTTCAGGGCGCTTTCCAGCAGGCCCAGCAAGGAGCTGACCGGGACTTCGCCGGGCCCGCGGATGTTGATCTTCTTGTTGGCGATCTGTTCGTCGTAGAGGATTTTCACGCCGACCCGCTGGCTGACGTAATCGACCAGCCCGCGGACCTCGATTTCGGTGGGGAAGTTGAGCGCGACCATGCCGTCCGCTGCGCGTGCCGGCTGAGATGCAGGGGCGGCCGGCCGAGTGCTCTGTTGCACGGCGGTATCGCCCCGCGGGGAGCCCGCAGTCGGCAACCCGGCGGCGGTGCTTGGGAGCGCTTGCTGCCGCGGTTTGGCGAGGCGTTCTTTGTCGCCGGCCTCGTCCGCCCGAGCGAGGCCGGCAAGCGCGGCGACGATCGCGGTTAAAGTCATGACGGCGCGCAGTCCGGTTTCCATCGCCTCGCGACCGATTCGCTGCTTACGGACGTGCGCCATCGCCTGCTGCCCTAAGGGCGGAGGGGAATCGTGGAACTGGCCGGACTGGTGCGCGGCCCTTGCCCGCCGCGCCGACTCGAACCGTGGTGCTACCCGGATGGACGTGAACGAGCGGCCGGGACGGCACCCAGAATGGGGAACGAGAAATAGCGGAGGCAACCTCAGCCTGTCAATAGCACCTTTCCGCCCCCCAAGTGAAAAGTTGATGACGCTCCGCGGAACTTTTGACCCACAACCGGCGTCTAACTTTTAGGCGGCACACCGGAACGTCCAGCGCGGCCCGATGCCTGACGACCGTGGCCCAGTTTTCTTGAAATTTATCGGCGCTGCCGCCCGTATTGCTGTTAGCGGGAAAGAGAAAATGGTTTCATGGTTGGTGGTTAGTGATTGGTGGTTGGTGGTTGGTGGTTGGCAGAGTGTCAGCCGTGCCTAAGAATTGAGCAGGCGCGACGCGCGGCCGCCGGTGCCGATCGGCTTGCGCAAATTTGCGGACGCCGATGAAACACGGCGTTTTTGCCAATCGGTTAACCTGACAGATGGGTTTTTTGGCGGCTGCTCAAATGGTGTGCATAGTGGTCACCTGGCTGCCTGTTCTTTGAGCAATACTTTTGCCCGTGCGGCGAAGCAGCCCGCCGGCGTTCGGCGAGCTGCGGTGAGAAGTCGAAAAAGATCCGGTCCCAAGCCAACGGCGCGGTAGAACACAGGGAGCCACGCAGGCGGACGCCTGCAACCGATCCAACCCAAGCCAGTCGCGAGATAGAACAAAGGATGGCGAGTGTCAGCCGTGCCTAAGAATGAGCAGCGGCCTAGCGCGACCGCCGAATGCCGCCCGGACGCGCACGGTGTGGGCAAATTTGCCCACACCGATAAAACCCGAGGTTTTTGACAGTGAACCACCCAACGGTACTGCTTTCGGGCTGGCTGCTTAATGTGTACGCATAATGCTTTTTTGGTGCTCAAATTATCAACAACTGACTCGCTGACGAGCGATGAGGGATGAGTTTCAACGCGGCAGTGCAAGCCAATTACAGCGCAAGATGATGGATGAGCGACCTTGCCCGGTAGTTCTTATGCCAGGATCCGTGCGCGGGAGGTTCCATCACGGCGGAGCGTGATGCCTATCCCGGCGCGCCGGGACTCGCGAAACAGGCCAAGCCAGTTGGCGAGTAGAATCAGGGGAAACGACGAAGAAGGCCGAATGAGAACTCCTCGTCCGTGGCCGGCAGTCGACGCCGCGAACAGCCGGCGAAATTTTTTCGTCGGTGGAATATGCGGCACGCGCCCGGCGTATTACCTGATAGCGGGGAAAAGAGAGAGTGGTTCGTGGTTAGTGGTCAGTGGGCAGCGGTTAGTGGTCAGTTGTGATTGGTCTTTGGCAATTCGAACGAAAAGTGGTGGCACTTGCGGTGTGGCCCCAAATTGGTGGTTGCGTCCGCGTTTTTTGGCCGCGGGCGCGGGACGACGCAAGTCTCGTTGTGGGCAAGCACTTACGAGGCAAGAGAGCCACGGACGCCCCTTTGTTTTCCGCAAGTGCAAGCACTTTGGCGCGGTCCCCTCTTCCGGTGGGGTGGGAACGGCGCCCACCCCTCCCTGAATCGCGGCCGCGCGTGTGCCGGTCCAAATCAGTTTGACTTATGCCGGCGGCGCGCGACAATGGAACTCATATTGTCCGAACGCCGGCATTCGCTCCCTCCGGCGTCCTAACGCGCGCCAAGAGTGTGAGGCTTTTCATGTCGAAGCAGAGTGTGTGGCACGGCGGGTGGTGCTTGTCCGTCGCTTGGCTCGTGCTGGTGGGCCTGGCCGATCGGCCGCTTTGGGCGTCCAAAGTGGTGATGAAAGACGGCCGGACCTATGAGGGCCGTTTTGTCGTCGTCGGCAGCTTCGGCGAGGATGCCCTCAACGTCCCGCTGAACGGCGCACCCAAAGTGCAGCTCATCTTGCTCTGCGACGACTACTTGCGCCGCATCTTTCTGCCGAAAAAGCTGGTGCAGAGCACCCTCGAGGCCGAAGTGACGCCCATGGTGTCGTTCAACATTCGCCAACACGTCGCCGATTCGGGCGGGCGGGTGACGCAGCTTGGCCCGCCGCTGAGAATCGACCCGTTCGACGAGTTCGGCCGCCGCATCTACGCCATGAACACCAACCAGGGAAAGATCAACGTCATCCAGGGCATCACCAAGATCACTCCCTTGTGGACCAAGGTGGAAGCGATCCACAAGATGGAAGGCAAGAACTTCATCTGGGACATGCGGATGGCCACCAGCTCGATTCCGCCCGACGTTTTGCGGCAGATCATCGCCCGGCAAATCGATCCGGACAAAATCGAAGATCGGCTGCGGCTCGTGCAGCTCTTTCTGCAAGGCGAGCGCTATCAGGACGCGCAGGCGGAACTGAATCTGGTCATCCAGGCGTTTCCCGGCTCGAAACAGCGCTTCGAAGGCGCCCTGCGCGACTTGCGGCAGGCTTTCGCGCGAAAGGCGCTCTCGGAAATCGACGTGCGCACGAACGCCGGGCAGCACAAGCTGGCCATCAACCTGCTGGAGAATTTTCCCAACGAAGGCATCGCCGGCGAGACGCTGCAGGCCGTCCGGCAGTCGCTCGACGAATACCACACCGAGTTCGGCCGCTATACCGAACTTTTGCAACAGGTCGATCAGACGCTGGGAAAAGTCGCCGCCCCCGAGCAAGGCAAGGCCCAACCGATCGTCGGCGAAATCAAGAAAGAGCTGAACATCCACACGCTGGGCCGGATGGCGGCCTTCCGCCAGTTCTTGGCCGACCCGGCCTTGAGCGACCAGGAAAAGCTCTCGCTGGCTCTCAGCGGCTGGCTGGTCGGCACGGACGACGCTTTGCGAAAGCTGCCCGTGGCACTGTCGTTGTTCGACGTTCGCAATCTGGTGAGGCAATATCTGGCCGAGCCGACGAAGGTCAAGCGGGACCAGATTCTCGCCGACTTGACGGCCCAAGAAGGGGCCACGCCCGAACTGGTCGCAAAGCTGTTGCGCTATATGCTGCCGCCGGTCGAGACCAAGACGCCCGAGGAAGGCCCGCCGGGATTCTACGAACTCTCGGTCAACGGCCTGCCGGGCGAAGGGCCCGTGACCTATTACGTGCAGTTGCCGCCGGAATACGATCCGCACCGCATTTATCCCACGGTGGTGACGCTGAACGGCGCCGGCAGCACGCCGCGGCAGCAGATTGATTGGTGGGCCGGGGCCGTGGGGCCGAACGGTCAGCGGTTGGGTCAGGCCACGCGATTTGGGTACATTGTGGTGGCCCCGGCCTGGTCGAACACCGGGCAGGTGGAGTACGGCTTTTCGGCCGCCGAGCATGGCGCCGTGCTCAACTCGCTGCGCGACGCCTGCCGGCGGTTTTCCATCGACACCGACCACGTGTTCATCAGCGGGCACTCGATGGGGGGCGACGCGGCCTGGGACCTCGCCTTATCGCACCCCGACCTGTGGGCCGGCGTCATGCCCGTCGTGGCCCGCGCCGACAAATACATCAGCTTGCTCTGGGACAACATGAAGCTCGTGCCCTTTTACCTGGTGTCGGGCGAGCTCGACGGCGACAAGCGCAAGGCCAACGCCACCGACATCGACCGCTATCTGAACCGCGGCTACAACGCGACGGTGGTCGAGTTTCAGGGCCGCGGCCACGAGCATTTTTCGGACGAGATTCAGCGGCTGTTCGAGTGGATGAACCGCTGCCAGCGCGACTTTTTCCCGAAATCGTTTGTCACCAAGAGCATGCGTCCCTGGGACAATTATTTCTGGTGGCTGGAGCTGACTGATTTTGCCGACAAGACGATGGTCGATCCCGAAGAATGGCCAAAAAAGGGCGCCCGCCCCGCGCAGACCACGGCCGAGGCCAACGCCAACAACGGCCTGGTGGTCAAGACCGGCGCCCACAAGACGACCGTGTGGCTCAGCCCGGAGCTGATCGACTTCCGGCACAAGCTTTCGATCATGGTCAACGGCGGGCGAGCGCGGCTGACGGGTCCCGGCGTCGAACCGAGCCTGCGGGTGATGCTGGAAGACGCCCGCACGCGTGCCGACCGGAAACATCCCTTCTGGGCGAAGGTCGAGATGCCCGCCAACCGCATCAACGACGGTGAGGGGGAGGAGTCGAAGTAGAAACGGCGCGAGCGTTGCATCTAAGCATTAGAGCAACTTGCGAAATTCGTCGACGGTTAAGCCAGCGTCTTGAACAATGCCGCCCATCGTAAACGGCTTTATTGGATTGTGACGCGTCCAGGTGGTTGATGCCAGGAATGCGTGGCACGGTTATAGGGCCACTTCGATTTCGCGTAAGTCGGCGTCACTGACGCGATCCTCGAGTGCCGCGAGGTATTCGCGAATGGCGTCACAGATATTGTCGATCGCTTCTTCTTCGGTGTCGCCCTCAGACCAGCAGCCAGGCAGCGCGGGCACGGACACGCTAATCCCTTCATCGGAGTGGTGCAAAGCAACCTTGTACTTCATAGGGCCTCCTTTTATAAGTTACCTCGGAGATCCTTGTTTACCCAGCGGCTCTGGGCGAGGTTTTTTGTGCGCGGCAATCATGGTAAACTGCCACGATGAGGCGACGGTTTCGCAAATCGCATGAATGGTGATTGGCAGGCCGTATCGCACATCGAGGCATAACGATGGAACCAAAACGCAATTCGCGCACCGCCGTCTACACCGGCTCGTTCGACCCCATCACGCTGGGGCACATCAACATTATCGAACGGGCCAGTTCGCTGGTCGATAAGCTGATCGTGGGCATCGGCGTCAACGCCGGCAAAGACCCGATGTTCACGCCCGATGAGCGGATGGCCCTGGTGAAGCGCGTCACGCACCGCTTCGACAACGTCGAAGTGTGCAAGTTTTCCGGTCTGGCGGTCAATTTTGTCCGCCGCTGCGGCGCCCGCGTCATGATCCGCGGGGTGCGGCCGCTCACCGATCTGGAAGCCGAGCTGACGATGATGCTGGCCAACCGCCAGCTCGATCCAGGCATCGAAACCGTGGTGCTGATGGCCGACAAGGAGTTCGCACACGTCTCCAGCACGTTGATCAAACAGATCGCCCCCCTGGCCCGCGACGAAGAACTGGCCCATTTCGTGCCGCACGAAGTGATCGAAGAGCTGCGCCGCCGAGTTCCGCACCAGGGTGACGGGAGTGACGGTTGAGCGTAGGGTGGGTCCAGCGAGCTTGCGAGCGCCGGCCCACCCTACGGAAAAAGCCGGCGAGTGGATGGTGGGCCGGGTCGCGCCGCACTACACTAAAGTCGTGGCCAGAGTCGTCTTAGCAATGTCCGGCGGCGTCGACAGCAGTGTCTCGGCGCATCTGCTGCGCGCGGCGGGCCACGAAGTCATCGGCTTGTTCATGCGTCATGGAGCAAGCTCTCCGGCTTCGTGTGCCACCGGCGATGCCGATCACGGCGGAGTGCCTTCCCTATCGGCGGAACGGCACGGAGTCCGTTCCCTACAGATTGTCTCTCCCGGCCATAAGCAAGGATGTTGCAGCGCCAGCGACGCGGCCGACGCGCGCCGTGTGGCCGACCGCCTCGATATTCCGTTTTACGCCGTCGATTTCGCCGCGGAATTCGGGCGGATCATGGACTACTTCACGCATGAGTATACGGCCGGCCGCACGCCCAACCCTTGCGTGATGTGCAACAACTGGCTCAAGTTCGGCAAGCTCCGCGACTATGCCGAGAGCGTCGGCGCCGAGTGGATTGCCACCGGACATTACGCCCGGCTCGAGCCGAGCGGCCGTGCCGGAGAGCCGCCCGCGCTGCGTCGCGGCATCGACGAATCGAAAGACCAGTCTTACGTGCTGTTCGGCATCGACCGCGGCGTCTTGCCGCGCGTGATGTTTCCCGTGGGCGGCTATCGCAAAGAGCAAATCCGCGACATCGCCCGCCAGCTTGGCCTGCGCGTGGCCGAGAAAAAAGACAGCCAGGAGATTTGCTTCGTTCCCGACGGCGACTACGCCCGTTTTGTGCGTACACGCCAGGGCCGGGGCGACTTGTCGGGCGAGATCGTGACCACCGGCGGCGAAGTGGTCGGCCGGCACGAAGGGATCGAGCAGTTCACCATCGGCCAGCGAAAAGGACTGGGCCTGGCATTCGGCGAACCGCGGTATGTCGTGAGGCTGGAGGCGGACACTCGCCGCGTGGTGATCGGCCGGCAAGAGGAACTGCTCCGCTCGGAACTGACCGCGATGCAAGCCAACTGGCTGGTCGATCCGCCGCGGCAGCCACTGGAGTGTGACGTGAAGATCCGTTATCGTAGCACCACCACGCCCGCAACGGTTTCGTTGCTTGGCGATGGGCGGATGCACGTGCAATTGCGCGAGCCGCGTGCCGGCGTCGCGCCGGGTCAGGCGGTGGTGTGTTACGCCGGCGACCGCGTTTTAGGCGGCGGCTGGATCGAATAATTCACGGTTTTCAACGAAGAGCTATTATGTTCCAGAACCTGGCTATTCTGTTCGCTCAGGCCGATCTTCAGGCATTGGAGACGCGTCTCATCTGGGGCCTGGCCATCGTCGTCCTGATCGGCATCATCATCGCCTTCGGCGTCATGCTGATGCTCTACGGCAACATCTGGTTCCAGGCCTATATGTCGAATGCGCGGGTCAGCATGCTGAGCCTGGTCGGCATGAGCCTGCGGCAGGTCAATGCCCGCGTGATTGTGCAGTCGAAGATCATGGCCATGCAGGCGGGCATCGGCAGCGACCCCACGACCGGCATCACCACGCGCCGCCTGGAGGCCCACTATCTGGCCGGCGGCAACGTGCCGGGCGTCATCCGGGCGATCATCGCCGCCCACCGCGCCGATATCGACCTCGACTTCGACCGGGCGGCGGCCATCGACCTTGCCGGACGCGACGTGCTGGAAGCCGTGCAGACCAGCGTCAGCCCCAAGGTGATCGACTGCCCCGACCCCCAGAGGTCGAAAAAAGCCACCCTCAGCGCCATCGCCAAGAACGGCGTGGAGCTGCGCGTGCGTGCCCGTGTCACCGTCCGCACGAACATCAGGCAGCTCATCGGCGGGGCGACCGAAGAGACGGTCATCGCGCGCGTGGGCGAAGGGATCATCACGGCGATCGGCTCGGCCGACGACCATTTCATCGTCATGGAAAAGCCCGACATGATCTCCAAGGCGGTACTGGCCCGCGGCCTCGATGCCCAGACGGCGTTCGAGATCGTCTCCATCGACATTGCCGACATCGAGGTGGGCGAGAACATCGGCGCGCGGCTGCAGGTGGATCAGGCCGAGGCCGATACGCGGGTGGCCCGCGCGCGGGCCGAAGGGCGGCGGGCGGTGGCGATTGCCCGCGAGCAGGAGATGAAGGCCCGCACGGCCGAGAACCGGGCCCGCGTGGTGCTGGCCGAGGCCGAGGTGCCGATGGCCATGGCATCGGCCTTCCGCCAGGGGACGTTTCTCACGCAGGGCGCACCGCACGGCAATGGAGCGCCGTCATGAGCGACACGACCGACGACGCCCCGATCAGCAGTCCCTCCCTGGCCAAGGCCACGCTCTCCAGAGTTCCGGAGCGAATCGTGCTGATTTCCTATCCCAAGGTCATCTTCTTGTATCCGGCGTGGTTGATGGCGATGGTGGCCGGGACTTATCTGAGCTTCACGTCGCGGGCACTCGACGGCAGCAACACCACCTCGGTGATGATGTCGACGGTGTTTCTCGGCATCCTGGCGGTCAATCTGGTGGTGCTGGCCTTCGACTTTCCTCGCACCACGTCGCTGACGCTGTTCTTTTTTGCGGCCGCGGTGGTGATGGGGCTGGTGCTGTTGTTCGAATATCGTCCGGAGATGCTGCCGACGGTCACGGGGACCTTCAAGAAGTTCAAGCCGGAGGCCAATGCCACGTTCTACTGGTCGATTGCCGGCATCCTGGCGTTGATCTTTTTGGTGGCCTACGTGATGGTCCACTTCGACTATTGGGAGGTGCGGCCCAACGAGTTGTTGCACCACCACGGCATCTTGAGCAACCTCGAACGCTTTCCGTCGCCGCACTTGCGCATCGACAAAGAGATCAACGACGTTTTCGAGTATCTGCTGTTGCGATCGGGCCGGCTGATTTTGCAGCCGAGCGAGGAGCGCCGCGCGATCATTCTCGACAATGTGCCCTTCATCGAGCGCAAAGAAGAAGCGATCACGCGGATGCTGGGCGCGCTGCAGGTGCAGGTGCGGTCGGATACGTCGGAGACGTAGATTCGAGGCGTCAGGTTTCAGGCGTCAGGACAAACAGGCTGACGCCTGAACCCTGAACCCTGAACCCTGAACCCTGAACTGGCGGGCCGGCGCTCGCAAGCTCGCTGGTCCCACCCTACTCCTGGTGCCCAAAATCGCGTCCCGATCGCACGGAGACCACGATCAACAGTAAGGCCAGCACCATCAGCCCAGCGGCGCCGTAATAAGGATATTCGGGCGACTGCTTGAACAGCCGCAGGCCAAAGACCGGCCCGAGAATGCGGGCCAGCGAGGTGGCACTCTGGGCCAGTCCCAAAATGCCGCCCTGCTGGTTCGGGTCGCTGCGCCGCGAGATCAGTGATTGAAGCGAGGGGTTCACCAGCGCAAAGCCGACCACCTCCACGGCCATGGCCCCCACCAACAACTCAAAGCTGCCACGCAACGTCGCCACGGCCAGCAGCGCGAAACCGGCCAGTGCCGACAGTCCGCCGAGCACGGCCATCGCGCCTTCGCTCAGCCGGTCGGCCAGCCGCCGCACCAAAAAGCCCTGGGCCAACGTGAGAATGAGGCCGAGGTACGCAAAGGCCGCGCAGACGACGATGATCGCCACGTCTTCCTGCCGCTCGTATCCCGAATCTTTGATCTTGTCCGACAGCCAGCCCAACAGCGGCGCGTCGGCCTTCGTCGAGTTCATCGCCAGGTGGTCGATCTGCACCGACAACGTCGATTCGAAGTTGGCGAACGAAAAGACGGCCAGCGCCGAAGTCAACAGCAGCAGGCCCACGGAGGGGATGGCCAGCGCGGCCCGCAACGCGGAGCGGTCGAACAGCTTCCGCTGGGCCGTCACGCCGCTCTCCGGCTGCATCGATTCGGGCAACTTGACGAACGCCAGCAGGAGTGCAAAGGCCGACATCAGCGACGCCACAAACCCAGGCCAAGGGCTTTCGGCCACCTGCCGGCCGAGGAACAGCGACCCGGCCCCGATCATCGGGCCGAGCGTGAAGCCCAGCGCAAACGCGGCCCCGATGAGTGCCATGCCTTTCGCCCGCTTCTCTTTGGTCGTGGTGTCGGCGATGTAAGCCTGGGCCGTCGAGATGGTGGCTCCGGCGATGCCGGCGCCGATGCGCGTGAGAAACAGGCCCAGCAGACTGTGATAAAGCGCCGCCAGCCCGAACATGCCGTAAAACACGGTCGAGGCGGTCAGGCCGATGAGAATGATCGGGCGTCGGCCGAAGCGATCGGACAGCCGTCCCCACACCGGCAGGAACAAAAACTGCATCGCCGAGAAGCTCGACATCAAAAGTCCGATGAGCCAACCGACCTGCTGATCGGTCAAATCGTACTGCAGCGCAAAATCCTCGCCGTAGATCGGCAGCAACGGCAGCACGATGCCAAACCCCAGCAAGTCGATGAAGACCGTCAGAAAGATAACCAGCAACGAGCCTTTGCGAGGAGCTTCGGACATCAGGACCTTTGGTTGTTGAGGGGGATCGTGGCAACGTCGCCCAGCTTACGGAAAAAGTGCCGAGTGCGGTAGGCAGTCTGAGTTGCCGTCCTTGACATCCGGCGAACGATCCGCTTTGCTTTTGGCGCTCCGGGAACGTCGTCGCGGCGCGAACTATCCTTGCATCATTCCCTCCCTCCGTCTCTCCCCAAATCATGCCCTACCAACTCAAGATCTCCGACGGCACCGTCTACGATCCGATCAACGGCGTCGGCGGGGAAGTCCGCGATTTGTGGATCGCCGACGGCAAGATCGTGGAGCCGCCCGACGACCCCGCCCACACGCCCGACCGGACGCTGGATGCCACCGGGCTGGTGGTCATGCCGGGCGGCATCGACATGCACTGTCATATCGCCGGGCCCAAGGTCAACCTGGCGCGCAAGATGCGGCCGGAAGAAAAGCGCCGCGGTCCGCAGGTCCACCGCACCGACCGCACGCACAGCGGCACGATGGGCAGCGTGCCCAGCACCTTCGCCACCGGTTACAAATACGCCGGGCTGGGCTACACGACCGCCTTCGATGCCGCCATTCCGCCGCTGGCCGCCCGACATGCCCACGAAGAATTCGCCGACACGCCCTGCATCGACAAGGGCTTTTATGTGCTGATGGGCAACAATCACTACGTGATGCGGTGTCTCGCTCAAAAGCAGCCGGAAAAGTTGCGGGCGTTCGTCGCCTGGCTGTTGTCGTCGGCCAAAGGCTTTGCGCCCAAGCTGGTGAACCCCGGCGGCGTCGAAGTCTGGAAGACCAGGCCGGCCGGCGACGTCCGAAGTCTCGACGACAACGTGGCCGCCTTCGACGTGACGCCGCGCGAGATCATCGCCGGCCTGGCCCAGGCCGCCGACGAGCTGCGTCTGCCTCACTCCGTACACATTCACTCCAACCAGTTGGGCCTGCCGGGCAACTGGCGAACGACGCTGGAAACCATGCGCGCCCTGGAGGGCCGCCGCGGCCATCTGACGCACATTCAATTTCACAGCTACGGCGGCGGCGACGAAGACGAAAACACGTTCAACTCCAAGGTGCAGCCGCTGGTGGACTACGTGAACGAGCACGCCAACATCACGGTCGATGTCGGGCAGGTGCTCTTCGGCCCCACCACGAGCATGACCGGCGACGGCCCGCTGGGCTATTACCTCAGCAACATTTACAAAACCAAGTGGTTCAGCGCCGACACCGAGTTGGAGTCTGGCTGCGGCATCGCACCGATCGAATATCGCAACAAGAGCCTGGTCCACGCCCTGCAATGGGCCATCGGCCTGGAATGGTATCTGATGGTGAAAGACCCCTGGAAGCTGGCGATGAGCACGGATCACCCCAACGGCAGCTCGTTTCTGGCCTATCCGCAGATCGTACGGCTGCTGATGGACCGCAGCTATCGGCAAGACGTGCTGAAGACGGTCCACCCGGCCGTGCGCGAGCGGAGCCGGCTTGCCGATCTTGACCGCGAGTATTCGTTGAGCGAGATCTGCACGATCACCCGCGCCGCCCCCGCCCGAATTCTGGGTCTGAAGACCAAAGGCCATCTTGGTCCGGGCGCCGACGCCGACGTGACTCTCTACACGCCCGACGACAACCAAGAAACGATGTTCGAGTTGCCGCGCTATGTCATCAAGGCCGGGCAGATCATCGTCGAGCAGGGGGAAATCCGCCAGCCGGTCCACGGCAAGACGTTGCACGTGGCGCCCGAATACGATGCCGGCATCGAAGCCGACATTGCCGCCTGGTTCGAGCGGTATTATTCGGTCCGCTTCCGCAACTACCCGGTGACGTTCGACTATCTCGAAGCGGCGGAGCAGGTGGATCACCAATAGATCCGCGGTTGCCGGAGTTCGCGCTGGTCGACGCCGCAGGCCGCGTGTCGGCCTACGTCTCGCCCGCTCCCGGCGTGAACCTTCGGCGGTATTTGAACCAAGACGTTGGCATCAACGGCAGCCTGGGCTATATGCCCGAACGACAAGCGCAGCACCTGACCGCCAAGCGCCACGTGCCCATCGCGAGGTAGGGTGTTGCCAACAGCGTCTGCGCGCGCACGCGACGCGCCTGTCGCGTCGGCCCCGCGCCGCCAAGCAACGAATGACGCGGTTGGAGCGTCGAGACGCTCGCGCGCAACCGGCCGTGTGTGCGCGACAAAAGCGCCGCGCGCGCGGCGCTTTTGTTTTGGGCCGTCTCAAAGGCCGAGGACCAAGACGGGCCGCGCGCGCAACACAAAAGCGACATGCGCGTGTCGCTTTTGTTTTGCGCGCCGTGTCTGCGTGGGAGTGTACCCGCGCGCCGGCATCGCCGTAAACCGTGTCACCGCAATAGGTTACAGGCATCGCCCGGTAAAGCTTCGCCGAACCCGTTCCCATTTCACACTAACCCGAAGCGCAAGCGAGGTTTTGTCGCCTTTTTCACGTTCCTCGCTAGCGCTTCGGGTTGGTGTACGGCACCTGCGTACCGGGTTCGGCGATGCTTTACATCGCCCGCGGACTTCTCGTCTCGGCGCCGCGCGGGGGTATCCGCCGGTGGTGGCTGAAGCCGAGCCTGGGCTGGTGATTGGTCGATGAAACCGATGCAGGTTGCCGAAGCGCCGCAAAGCGGTGACGCACGAGTGGATGCCTCTTGTCGCGGTCAACCGCCCGAAGGTTCCGCGAATCCGCCGCAGATTCCTAGACACGAAGCGGCCGGCCAATGAGGCAACGCGACGTCAACCGACCAGCGCCACCCGGCCGGCGTAACGGGGCAGCGGCGATTGCCAGTTTCGACTTTCAGCATACGGACAGCCGTTGGAGCCGGATTGCAACACCCGCCCCCGCGGCTTTACGATAACTTAGACTTGCGGCCTCGAACCAATCCGCAACGGCCGTCGGCCGGAAGGTGGGCCTTTTCGTTTGACGCTTCAGGGAAAGAACCTGCAAGATGGGCGCATACAGTCGGTGGAGCTTTGGGCGAGACCCAAGCTGCGACATCCTCGTCAATCATCCGGCGGTCTCGTCGCGGCACTGCCAGTTGACGCGCTTGCCCGATGGCTTCATGCTTGAAGACCTCGGCTCGACCAACGGCACCTACGTCAATGGCGTTCGGATCGGCTTGCCCGTCAAGGTCGGGCCCGGCGACACGATCACGCTGGGGCACGAGCTTCGCTTGCCCTGGCCGCAACCGTCGCCCGCCGAGCGGCGCATCGTCCGCATTGGCCGGGCCGACGACAACGACGTGGTTCTCGATTATCCCATGGTCTCCGCCCACCACGCCCAGGTGGTCATCGACGGCGGACAGATCACGCTGGAAGACCTCCATTCCAGCAATGGCACGAGGATCGGCGGCCCGGACCCGATCGTCACAAAGACGCCTCTGTCGCCGACCGACATCGTCTACTTCGGCTCGCTGCGAGTGCCGGCGCACCGGCTGCTGTCCGGTCCGCTGGTGCTGGGGCAAAAACCGACGCAGGCCGTCAGCGCCATCACCTCCAGCATCGTATTTGGACGCGACGCCTCGTGCGATCAGGTGCTCGACAACCCGCTCGTCTCGCGCCGGCACGCTCGCCTGGCGCGCGGGGCCGAGGGCTATTGGATCGAAGACCTCGGCTCGGAGAACGGCACGTTTCTGAACGGCCGGCGGATCAAGGGGCCGACGCCCGTCCGCCCACGGGACCGCATCGGCTTCGGCAACTGCCTGTTTCAGTTGACCGACGACGGCAAACTCGAAAAGCGGGACTATCGCGGCAACGTCACGTTGGAGGCGCGCGACGTCGGCGTGGCCGTGCCGGGGCGAAATCTGCTGGAGGGCGTGTCGTTGACTATCTTTCCAACGGAATTCGTGGGCCTGATGGGCCCCAGCGGGGCCGGCAAAACGACGTTGATGACCGCGCTCAACGGCTACACGCGGCCCGGCGCCGGCAGCGTGCTGGTGAACGGCAACGACCTCTATGCGAACTACGACCAATTCAGCGCGACGATCGGCTATGTTCCGCAAGACGACATCGTTCACCGCGAGCTGACGGTGTACCAGGCGCTCTACTATACGGCCAAGCTCCGCTTGCCTGGCGACTATTCCGGGCCAGACATCGACTCGCGCATCGCGAAGGTGCTCGAAGAACTCGGTCTGAAAGGCACCGAGCACGTGCAGATCGGCTCGCCGGAAACGAAGAAAGGCATCAGCGGCGGCCAGCGAAAACGGGCCAACCTGGCGATGGAACTTCTCACCGATCCGTCGCTGCTGTTCCTCGACGAGCCGACGTCGGGGTTGTCGTCGGGCGATACGCTGGTCGTGATGCGGATGTTGCGCAAGCTCGCGGACAGCGGCAAAACGATCCTGCTGACGATCCATCAGCCCAGCCTGGAAGTGTTCCGGCTGCTGGACAACCTGGTATTCGTGGCCCGCGACCAGGAGCAGAACGGCCCCGGCAACGTCGTTTATTACGGTCCGGCCTATCCGAACGCCGTCGAGTTCTTCAATCCCGACGGCGTTGCGAACCTCCGGCGCGGCAGCGACGCGCCTCCGGAAGCGGTGGAAGAAGGCTACAAAGAGGGCTGCAAGAAGCACGGCTTCGCGCAGTGTCTGCAACGTTACCGCGGGTCGGCTTATCATCGTGAGTACATCGAGTCGCGGGCCGGCCAGCAGGCCAGCGCCGGCGAGCTCGGCGCGCCCCGGCGGTCCACCAAGGGCTTCGTGTTCTCGCAGTGGGTTACGTTGACTCTGCGCGGACTGGTCATCAAGGCGGCCGACCGTTGGAACACGCTGACTTTGCTGGCTCAGGCCCCCATCGTCGGCGCGCTGATCGCCCTGGTGTTCGGCGGCCAGGTCACCGGCAAGGAAGCCGACGCGGCGCCGCTGGCGACCTCGCAATCGTTGTCAGTCACGCTTTTTCTGCTGGTCTTGTCGGCCCTCTGGTTCGGCTGTTCGAATGCGGTCCGCGACATCGTCGGCGAAGCGGCGATCTATCGCCGCGAGCGGATGGTCGGTTTATCCATCGGATCGTACCTCGCCGCGAAGTTTACCGTGCTGGCCGGGCTTTGTGTCGTGCAGTGCGTGATCCTCCTGGGCCTGGTCGCCTGGGGCTGCAAACTGCAAGGCGCACTGGCCGCGATGTTCGCTCTAGTCTTGCTCTTGTCGCTGGTGGGGGTCGCCATCGGGCTGGCGCTGTCGGCGACGGCGAAGACCACGGAAGTCGCCATCGCCCTGCTTCCCATCGTGCTGTTACCGATGGTCATTCTCGGCGGACTGATGCTGCCGGTACACAAGATGCCGGCTACAGTCCGCATGGCGGCGCTGGCCATGCCTTCGCGCTGGGGCTTCGAGGGTCTGTTGTTGTTGGAGAACAAAGCGCGGAGTCCATTTCCGCCGCCGGTGGCGGGAGCAGCGACGGCCCTTCCCGCCCTGGAGACGCGCGACTGGGCGGAGGACTACTTTCCCACCGGGCGCCGGTTTGGAGTCAAGAGGGTGATCTTTGCATTGATGGCGACGCTGGTTTTCTTGGCGGCGGCGATCTTCCGGATTCTGCGGATGCGCGACATCCGTGGGCGACGCAATCGTTGAACGATCCACCCCTGGGACGCCTTTCGCAGAGTGAAAGGTGACCTAGCGGAGACATCTTCACGGAACGAATTCTCTCTGGGCCACCTCGACCTGGTCGGCGAACTTGGTGGCAAATTCGTCCGCGTTGGCGGGCTTGTCTCGTTGTTTGACGCGGTCGTAAATGCGCCGCAGGTCCGACGGCAGCAGGTCGATCAGCGTTGTTTCGAATTTCGGATCGCTCTGCAGGAGCTTGACCATCTGCACCGCTGCCGGCCGGTTGCCGCCGGTGACGCCCCGCGCGTACCAATGGACGGCCGCGGGAGCGTCGCCGCGGCGTTGTGCCAACTCCCCGAGCACCCGCTGGCCCGTGGCGACGGCCGCCCGCTGTGCTTCGTCGGGCTGGCCGCCTTCGATTTGCTCCAGCAGATCAAGATTGCGCAGGAAGCAGTTGTAAGCGACATCATATTCCCTGAGCAGCACGTGAGCTTTGCCCTTCCAAACCAGGGCGGCGGCCAGAGAAGTGCGATGAACGGTCTGTGTCGACTCGAGGTTGGTGAGCTGTTCCCGCGCGCGGGCCGATTCGCTTAGTGCCGTGGCGCTCTCGCGAATCCGGTTTGCCCTCAAGCACCGTTGGCCGTATTCGTCGTACGCCTCGGCGGCCGCAAGCAAGGCGGTACGGTCGTTGGGCGCGCCGTCGAGCGCCGCCTTCGCGCTGGCCAGTTTTGGTTGGCTCTCTTCTGGAGTGCTTGGGTCCTTGTCTAGCGCCTTGAGGTTGTCGATCTCGAACTCCGGGACGCCGCCCGACGCTGTCGAGGCGCTCCCCAGCGCATAGACGCACAAATCGACGAACGAAACATTGTTCTCGTGTGCAATCGTTTGCAACTTTGCAAACGAATCCATGACTTCCTTGGGAATGGTGCCGCCCCGTTCTTCCTTGAGCCAACGGGCCTGCTCTTCGAGCGGGTGCGTCGGCGGCGGCACGTTGGTGATGTAGAAATAGAAGGGCTGTTTGATGCCGTCAAAATCGCAGGGCACGGTAAACCGCTTCATGCCGCTGGCAGTGGCGTTTTCGATGAGCGCGCGCAGCCGGTCGGCTTCGGCCTTATCGCCGGGACGGTCGGAAGCAGGGTCGTCGTCGATTTTGGCTCCATAGCGCGGCCCGACGATGAGCTTCAGGTACTCGCGGTTGGCGAGCACATCCTGGCGATGATCATTGAGCTCACGCCAGAGGTCGGCGAGTCCCTGATAGGCGACACCCAGATTGGTCGCCAGGTACCAGTGCCAGGGATTCTTGTCCAACATTGGGCGGCCAATCTCGACGGCTTGCTGCAATGCCTCGATCGCCTGATCGTAACGTTTCGCCCGGCGGTGGGCCTTTGCCGTCTCGCTGAGGATGTTGCACAGATTGTCGACACGTGCGGGAGTGGTGCAGCGTTTGCGGACTTGCAGGGCCAACGCTCCCAGCCGCACGACGTCGTCGCCCTTTCCCAGCGAACCGGCGCAGGCCGCGGCCGCTTGCAACTGGGCCAGATACGCTTCAAAGTCGTCATCGGTCGATTCGCCGTGCGTCAGGATGCGTTCGCGGTAGACCGTCTCACATTCGATCAGCGAGGGCAGCGCGTCTTCGTATCGGCCGCCTTGGCTATGGCAGCGTCCGCGCGACGCAAGCGTTTTGGCGAAATTGATCTGGACGGCGCGGTGGTCTTTAAACGACCGGGCCATTGGGCGGCCGCGATCGCTGGTCTGGTTCAGGACATACAGCAGGTCTTGGCCCGCCTGCAATTCGCCCTGTGGTTTGGGACCGAATTCGTAAAAATCGGCGAGCGCGTTGTGAAAGTCGATGCACTGGGCAGCCACGTGGGCGCGGTCCGGGAACCGATCGACGTAGCCATCGATCGCGCGGGCGGCCTCGTCGAACGCGGCTTGTGCGTCCTTCGCGCGCTCAGAACCAAGCCGCCATAGGTCGCGGCCGCGTTCCTTGAGGGCATACGCCCACGCGCCGCCGTAGCGGGGCACGTTCGGCGACTGCTTGACGATGGCACTCGCTTGCGCCACCGCCTTGTTCCGCTCGGTCAGGGCTTCTTGATACCTTCCCAACTTCACCAGGCTGTCGGCCTTGTCGTGAGCGGTGAACACCGAGAAGCTGTTCAGATAAGGAGATTCCGGCCTGACCTTCCTGGCCCGCTCGTCAAGTGCGGCGATCTCGGCCAGGCCGGCCAGCAGGGCCTGCTGGTCTTTGCCATCGAATCCCGCCCACAGAAGGCGATACTTGGCCACCGACAGGCCGGCGCGCGAATCGGCCTCGCGGTAGTGGTTTTCGATCAGCGACTCAAACAGGTCGGCGGCGCGGCCGGCCAGTTCCTTGCGCTTCGCGGGGGCAGTGTCATCGGGCAAACAACCTCCCAGCCGCACCAGACAGACCGCCAACTCGTAGCAAATATCAGCGTTGTCTTTCGCTCGCGCGTGCTCTCGCTCCAAGCGTTGTAGGGCCTCTTGATATTGTTTACGTGCGGCCGAAGGGCGGTTATCGTCGAAATAAAGCCAGCCGATCTCCAGCAACGCACGGCATTCTCCCAGCCGGTACCGCAGCTCTCCACGATGAGTCCGTGCAAGCTCCGCGTACCGCTTTGCGGCCTCCTTCAAGTTCTCTTCCGCCGACTGATACGGACCGATCCATGAACGGATCATGCCCATCACTAAGCAGGTCTCGGCCAATGCCGGCTTGACCGTGGGATCATCCGGCATTTTCTCGTCGAGCTGCCTTTGGGCCTCCAAGAAAATGCTGGCCCGGCTCTCGTAATCTGCCAGCATTGGCAGGTGCCGAATGTCCTCTGCCGCGACGGGGCGCGCAGCCGCTTCGTAAGCGCCCTTCACGGTGTCCGACTCCTTCCGCGCCTGGACCGCTTCGCGACTTTGTTTCCGGGCCACCGCCAAAAGGAACGACGAAGCGAGCACGAGCACGCCCATGGTGGAGACGGCGGCCTGCCTGACGCGCTTGGCCCGCCGCGCGCGGCGCATGGAACTGGCGATGAACCAGGCTTCGCTGTCGCTCAAGTCGAATCCGGCGCCGTACAACTGCTTGGCTTCTTCCAGCGGCAGCCCGCCGTCGAGCAGCCACTCGCGCGAGCGGCGGTGCTGCTCCCATTCGCGGGCGGCGGCCGCCACCCGCCCGTGAATCTGCAATAACTCCTTGTCGGCGGCCAGCCAGTCGCGCAGCGGCTGCCAGCGGGTGAGCAGCGCCTCGTGAGTGACCTCCGCCACCGCCGTGCCGTCGGCCGCGTTGTGCGTGGCAATCAAACGGGCTTCGACAAACATCTCAAACAGCGTTTGCAGCGGTGCCGTAGCGGTCAAACCTACCACCGGCGCCGGTCGCCGCGTGGGCGGCGCGTCGGCGCCTGCGGCAAGCGAGACAAGCTGCCGGAACAGCCGGGGCAACTCGGCTTGAACCTCAGGCGAAAGCTGCCCGAAAACTTCGCCGGCACGCTTGGCCAAAGCGCCCTCCAGGCCGCCCAGGTCGTGATAAGCAGCCAAGGTCAGCAGGTTGCCGCTCCGCCGCTTGAACAACTCACCCAACGTGAACTCCAGTAGCGGCAAGCTGTCGGGATTGGCGGCGGCGGCGTGGGCCAGCGTGTCGTCGAGGCCTTCGTCGGTCTGCCGCTTGCGCTCGAAGTGCAAACCGGCGGCCAGCGCCGGATCGCGGATCATGGCGGCGATCTCGCCGGCCGTGGGAGGCTGCAAGTCGATTTGTCCGTCGGTCGCCTTCAGCCGCACCAGCTCGGGCACCTCCAGGCAACGGTGATAGAAATCGCTCCGCACGGTGGCGATCACCCACACGCCGGCCCGCGTCATCAGCTCGACGACCCGGAAAAAAGCCGTTCGATCGCCGGCCGTCACGTCGGCCAGCGTGAACGCCTCTTCCAACTGATCCAGCAGCAGAACCAGGTTCGATTGCCGCCCCGGTTGACCGTTGGCGGGCGAGTTCGCCGCAGCCAACGTCCGGCCAATTTCTTCGAGCGCCTTGACGGGCACTTCTCTCAACAACTGGGCGAGACGGGGGTCGTGGCAGCCGCGCTGACGGAGTTCGGGCAGGGCCTCCGTGGCGAGCAAGGCCTGGGCGAGCCCCAACCACAAATTGCCGCCGGCAGCGCTGGGGCGAAACACGGCGCGGCGCCAAGCGGCCACGCCCGACACCACGCCCGGCCGAGCGAGCATGGGCAGCACGCCGGCCCGCACCAGCGACGATTTGCCGCTTCCGCTGGCGCCGACCACCAGCAGGAAGGGCCGTCCTTCGGCCGCCTGCTTCTGCCAGGCGCCGATCACCGCGCTGATGGCCCGCGTCCGCCCGAAGAAGATGTCTTTATGCTCGAAATCGAAGACCTCCAGGCCGCGATACGGAGCGCCCTGCCAGGTCACGCGCCGCGCATTTTGTACCTCGTGGTCGGCGAGGCCGAGCTTCTGAATGTGACGAGTCACCACGGCATTCAGATGCGCCTTGAGGCGATCTTCGAAGTCGCCCGCGTCGCTGAACTCGCTGTAAGCGCCTTTGAACGAGCCGTCGGCCGCCCGAAAGTGCTTTTCGAAGAACGCTTCGACCTTTTCCTGCTGGTCGAGCTCTTCGCGGGCGCGGCGGACGTCGGTCTTCGAAATGAACGACTCGGCTCGCTTGCGGTAAACGAAGATGTCGGGCACCTTCCGCCGTCGCCAGGCCTCAAGCGCGTCTTCATATTCGAATTCGGTGCCCGACTCATAACGCGAGCCATCGGCGCGGCGATGTGATTCATGCAGCACGGTTCCCAGTCGCGACCACAGGACGCAGACGAAGATATCGAACTGCGAAGGGCGCGGGATTTGGGCCTGAAATGTGTCGGTGGCGGCCATGGGGTAGTCTTCCCACATGACCGACTCGATCTGACAAACGCCGGAGTAGGCATTGGCCAGGTTCTGCAAAACCTTACCGGCGGTTTCGCGCTCGAGTTTCACGTCGCCCGGCGAGGCGATGAACACCTTCAGGGTGCGCTCGGCGGGCGCGGCCGAGGCCAGAATCGGAGCGGGTCCGGCGTAGTCTTCGCCATCAGGCGCCCGACGCCGGAACGCCGTGGAGGCCGTGGAGGCCGTGGCCATAGCGGCGAGATCGAGCCAGAGCACTTCCAGCCGGGGTCCGGCGCGGCCCAGATAAATATGGTCGCCCACGGCGAGCCGCGTGGCGCCCACCAACGGCGCGCCGTTGACGAACGTGCCGTTGCGCGAGCGGAGGTCGGTCAACTGGGCGCCGGAGGGGGAGAGATCGACCTGGGCGTGCCCCTTGGAAACGCTGTCAGCCGGTTCGCCGCGAAAGATGAGTTGGCAGTCGTCGCCGCGGCCGATGCGAATGCGCGGCCCCGGATGCTCCCACTCGAAGGCCTCGGCAGGCGACGGACGAACGAGAAGGCGGATTCTCACGGCCGGCCGGTATCCTGCTAGGGGTTGTCTGCTTCGATGGCGCCCTGAATGCCGTCCAGCGTCTTGCCCCACAGATCACCCCTGGCGCCACTGACCGAGCGGCCCAACTTCACGTCGGCGATCTGGCGTTCTCGCTGGGCCATTCCCACGTAGGATTGCTCCGAATCGGCGACCGCCTGCTGCAACGCGCGAAGGTCGAGATAGAACTTCGAGAGCAAGGTATAGAGCGTGTTGTAGGCCACGTCGCCGTTGTCGTCGGCGGCGTCGAAGTGCAAGTTGTTGCGTTGCATGTAGGCCAACAGCTCGCAGATCGTGCCCGACTTGAATTCTTCGACCACCACGTCGGCCGCCTCGTTCGCTTCGATCAAGCGCGCGGCGCCTTCGTAGACGGCGAACATCTGCCGCTCGGCCTGCAGATAGGGCCGCATGGCGTTGAACCCGAACTTGGCCTGTTTTTTCTTCTCGGCGCGGATTTCGTCCAACAGGGTCTGAACCGCGTCCATCAGCTTCCCTGCGGTATCGGGCGAGACCGGCTGGCCCTTCTCCAGCTCGGCCAAAGCCCGGTCTCGCCACGAGGCGATGCGGTCGACCTGGTTCTTGAACGCGGCCTGGCGCAGCACGGAATTGAGGTGGTCCAGATCGAGCGGCTTTTCGTTGAGCCGGCCGGTAAGCTTGGATCCCGTCAGGCCGCGGCGATAGCGGATATGGCGGATGATGTTGGCGTCGAGCTTGTAGTTGGTGGTCATCCCGCTGAGCACCTCCCGCTCGAAGTCGTCGGCGTCGCCCTGCCGCGACTGGTCGCGGCTGAGGCTGCGGCAATACAACATTTCGAAGGCGGCCGGTCCGCATTCATCCAGAAAGAAATTCTGCGCGCGGCCCGACTTGACAGCGCCGCGCGACTGGTCGCGGAACTGCAGCAGGGCGTAGGCGGTGGTTTCCTTGCGATGTTCGAGCCCCTGCAAATACTTCGACACCGTTTTGGGGCGCGGTATCTTCCCCTGTTTGTCGAGATCGAAGTTGAGCTGGGTCCACTGGCGCATGGTGTGGACGCGCGAACCTAGCTCCGCCAACCCTTTGCGCATCCGCTCGAGCTCCTCGGCCGTGTCCTTGCGACGTTGCTCCTCGAGGTTGACGAGGGCCTGGATCGCCGCGTCGAAATCGGCCACCGGATCTCGCGAGTGGCAATCGGCCGGCCGGAAGGCGATCGCCAGAAAGGCGACCAGCGCAACGAACCGCGCCCCTGGCGCCGAAAGACGGTAATGCACCAGCACCATGCGGAGGCCGAAACGGCACCAAGATTCGCGACGCTGCCTGCTCATGGAACGCTCTCCTTGATCCACCCACGGTTATTTCGCACCGAGCTCATGCGAATCGAATTTCCCAAAATGGCCAACACGCCCACCACGTGCCCATGTTCGTTGAACACCGGCGCCCCGGCGAGGTTTTCCAGCGGACCGGCGAGCGACTCGGCACCCCCCACCGTCAAGCGGTAGCTCCGGGGCTGTTCGGCCCCCGGCGGATCGCTCGAGCTGACGCGGGCCGTCTTGCGCTCCAGGCGGACATGGCCCTTGATCTTGTCAAACGGCTCCTTCGTGCCGGCGTCGTTGGCAAATCCAACCACCAGTAGCGGAGAATGGACGTTCAGACCGTCGATCTCCGCGTCGGAGGCCAGCGAACAGTTCTGCGGCAAGGCCGCCTCGAGGATTCCCACCGCGATGTTATGGGCCGCTTTTTGCGAGATGTCGACGTCGTTTTCGGCGTGCGAGGCGGAGTAGGCGGGGTGAATTCGGAACTCCTTGACGCCGACCGTGCCGCGGGCATCGCGTGCGATGATCCGGGCCGGGCCGTGGTCGGTCGAACGCGACTTCTCCACGATGAATTGAAGATTATGCGCCGTTTCGCCGCTGGTCACGATGGCCTCCGGACCGAGGGCCCACGCCGTCGCATAGACGAACTGCGCGTCGTCCAACTCGAAGCCGAGCCAGACAACCGCGGCCTCGAAGGGCTTCACGGCTTCTTCGATCGGCTTGGCCGGAGGCGACGGGACGGCGGGCGGCGAAGGGGTAGACGTCGCGGAGGCGGGCGGCGAAGGGGCGGGCGGTTCGGTCACGGCAAGCGGCTCGTCGATGGTATCGGCCTCCGCTGCTTCCGTCGCATCCGGTGCCTCCGACTTTTTTCCGGTGCGCAGCCAAACAATCGTGCCCGCAATCAGCAGCGCCGCGCACGCCGCCAGCGCCACCGCGCCAAGTGCCATCCGTTTTCGCTGCTTCTCGTCCTTCAATTCCGCACGCAGCACACGCACGCCCGGCAAGGTCGTTGGCCGCGGCGCCGACGAGGGGTCGGCCGCGGCCGACGGCGGCGAGCTGGGCGGGTCCAGCGAGGTGGATACCGGCCCGGTGCGCGCCGTTTCTGCGACCGCAGCCAGTTCGATCGACAACACCTTCAGACGCGGGCCTCCCATGCCGAGGCTGACCTCGTCGCCCACCGACAACATCGCGGCGCCGGCCACAGGAGCTCCGTTGATGTAGGTGCCGTTCTTTGAGCCGATGTCGCGCAGCACGGCGCCCGTGGACGACAGCTCGATCTCCGCGTGGCGGCGGGAAACGTTGCCTTCTTCCCGAAAAGCAAGTTGGCAGTCTTCCTTGCCGATGCGGATCCGCGGACCGGGGTGTTCCCAGTCGAACGACTCGGTCGGCGATGGGCGGACGCGCAGGCGAATCTTCATATTCAACACACCTTGACCGCGAAGCGCTGCTCGCCCATCTGAAACTCGGCCGTCGTATCGATCGGAATTCTGCGGACGCGCAGCCACGTGCCGTTGCGCGAAGGGCCGTCTTCGATCCGCCAGCGGCCTTGCGGCGTACGAACGATCTTGGCGTGCCGCCGACCCACAAAAGGATCGTCGGCGACCACGACCGTACACTCCGCGTCGCTGCCGATCCAGTGTTCGGCGGCCGCCAAGGGCGTGCGCGTGCCGGTGCCCGTCGGCGTCAGCTCGACCAGCGAGGGAGCAAGCCGCGAGAGATCGGCCGGCGTCACCGTCTGCCATCCCTGGGTCGTGATGCGGGCCGGTCCGGGCGGCGTCGCCGGCTCCGCCGGCTCCGCCGGGGCCGCGCCGGCCATCTCGAAGCGAAACCGTCGCATGCCGACCATAAACTCTTGTTCGTGCTCCAGCGGGGCCTCGTTGCAACGGGCAAACGTGCCGTTGCGGCTTTGCAGGTCTTGCAACCACCAGCGCAAGCGGCCGCCGCTCTCCAGGCGCACCAGCTCGGCATGCTGGCCGGAGATGCCCGGATCGTGCGAAATCACCAGGTCGCCCTCGGCGCGGCCGATGACGGCCCGGTCGCCGCGGATCCGCCGAAATTCGCCGCCGTCGCGTCCCTGATCGACGACGCACAGCACCAACATCGGCGGCCGCAACGTCGGTCGAAACGGCTGCGACCCGTCGTTCTCGGTGGCTGCGGACGGAGGTGCCGGCGCGCGCGCGGCCGGTTCGCGTTGGATGATCTTCACCTCCGGCGGCGGTTCGGCCGCGCGCGCGGCCGCAATCCAGCGGTTGAGGTCGGCCGCCGATTCCTGGCGCGTGCCGGCCGGCGTGCTCTGATTCACCGCCGGATCGAGCAGCGTATTGCACCTTGGGCAAGCTGTGGCGCCGGCCGGTACCTGTGAATGCTGACAGTAGGGACAAGTGCTCATCGGCCGACTCCTCAGAACCCCGCCCCGGTGCCGATGGCGATGGCGCTGATGGTACGGGCCGCGGCGGCATTGTTTGCCGCTCGGGCCTTCGCCTCATTGAGCTTGTCGCGCTGGCGCCGCGTCTTGTTTTGCTGCGCAACCGCCTGCTTCTGCAGCTTTTCGTAAGCGTCTCGGAGCGCAGCTTTAAACTCGATCTCTTTCTGCTTGATGTCCGCGGCCATATCCTGGAATTGCTGCGCATAGCCGGCGAACTGTTGGTCCAGCCCGGCATCCGTGCCGTCGACCGCTACGGCCTGCGGCGTGCCGTTTTTATAATCGACCAGGTACTTGTTCCTAAGCCGATTGCCCGAATAGTTCAGCGCCACGAGCGGCGCACCGTTATTGTTGAGGTAGCAGGCCAGCCCGTGTAGCTTGTCGTTCTTGTACTCCGCGTATAACCGCAGCTTGTTTGACTCCCAATACCGCAAGGGACCACTCCGGTCATTCTCCTCGAATTGAGCCACGAGCTTGGGCGAGCCGTTCTCGTAGCGACAGATGGTCCAGCCGTCGAGGTTGAGCGATTGTCCCGTATTCGCGCTAAAGCTCGCATGCACCAGCAATCCGCCTTTGGGCGACTTTTCGTTCTTGAACGCATAGGCCTTCGGGGACATCCCTTTGTCGTACTTCGTGAGCTGGACGTCATTCAAATTCAAATCGCCCGGCGCCAGCGATCCGCCACCGGGCAGCGAAATCGACGCGACCCACTGCGTAGTCGGACCAGGCGGTGTGTAGTCGGGTCGAGGCGGCGGAGGCGGGACGGGATCATTTCCGTTGCCATTTTTTTTACGTTCCGATTCCCGGAGCGAGGCCAGCTTGGCTTGCACCTCTGGGCTTTGCGCGATCGAGGTTGACAACTGGTCCTTGATCTTAGCCATGCGATTCTTGAGCGCGGCGACATCGCGCGCCAACACCTTCAGTGCGTCTTCGGCCGTTTGCGACTTGATGGACACGTTCTGGAGACTCGCCAGATCGTCCTCGAACTTGACCGCCGTGTTTTCCAGCTTGTCAATGCGCCAGTCCGAGCCGAGGGAATTGCGCTGGCCGTCGGCTTTGTCCGCGGCCGTCTGCAGGTCTGCCAGCGAGTTGTACGTCCTCGCATTGACGAGGCTTGCCGGCGGGAGGGGCAGTTCGGCTTCGATCTCGTTCGCCAGCGCGTTCCAGTCACTGATCGCTTTCTTCAGATTCGCCTCTGCCCCTGGGTCGTACGAGTCCGTCACCACAGGCGTCGTAGACCGATCGGGATCGGGCTTCGGCTTTACAGGGTCATTTACGATCTTCGGAGGCTTCGGGGGCACCGGCTTGCCAGCCTTGTCACCGCTGGACATAACGATGCCCAAAACCACCACGAGTACCAAGCCGCCCGCCACGCTCACCGAAATTCCCACGGGGCTTTTCAGCCAATCGAGGGCCGGGTTCTTTTGCCTGCTTCGTCTAGTTCTAGTGGCGGGCGGCGGTCTTTCGCCTGCCGCAACGGGAATGGGTGCCGCCGGTGCCGGCGCAAGGGGCACGGGCGCCGCCGCCATGACCGCCGTTTTCACGGCCGGACGCAACGTCTGCTGCGTTCCCTTGTTGGGACTCGAAACCGGCAACGGAACCGGCGCCGGTTTGGGTCCAGCGGCTGCCCCGGATACGGGAATGGGCGTAAACGCCGCGGTGCCACCGGCGGGCCGCGGCGGTGCCGTGGCGCCGCTCAGACCCGCCAGCGCGGCGCCGGCAAACGCGGTGCAGGACTTGAAGCGGTTGCCGGGGTCTTTGTCCATGCCGCGCAACACGGCCTCGGCCAAGACCCGTGGAATGCCTGGCGCTACGGAGTCCAGCGGCGGCGCCGCCTGGTTCACGTGTTGAAACATGATGGCCAGCCCGTTGGGACCGTCGAACGGCTTCTGTCCGCTGAGCACTTCGTAGACCGTGACGGCCAGCGCATACTGGTCGATGCGACCGTCGACCTCTTCGCCCCTGGCCAGTTCGGGGGCCATGTAGTGCGGCGTGCCCAGCACCATTCCGGTGCCGGTGTGCGCCTTGGCCGCGGCCTCGCCGCCGGCCAGCGCCTTGTATGCCCCGAAATCGCTGAGGTAGGCGTTTCCTTGGGCATCGAAGAGGATGTTGCCCGGCTTGACGTCTCGATGGATAAAGTTCTTGCCGTGCATGAACTGCAGCGCTTTGGCGACGTGGGGCAGCCAGCCCGACAGGCTCGACACCGGCATCGGTCGCGGCTTGCCTTCGCGGTCGTAGGCCCGGTCTTCCAGGCTGCCGCCGGGCAAGAACTGCATTACCGCGAACGGCAGGCCGTCGTGCTCGCCCATATCGGAAAGTTTGACGATGTGCGGGTGCGGCAAGTCGATGAGCGACCGCATCTCGCCTTTGAAGCGGGCCGCAAAGCCGGGGTCGTCCATCATCGACCGCCGCGGCGCCTTGACCACCACGTCGTTGGCGATATTCTCATCCCAGGCGCGGTACACGACGCCCATCCCGCCTTCGCCCAGCTTGGCGATAATCCGATAACGTCCGCCGGAGAGCGTTGTTCCTACCCAGTACGCTGCCGCGATCGACATGGCACCATCACCTTTTCGCAAAAGGACAGAAGTCCGACAGGCCGCCCGCGGCCCGACGTGGAACCGGCTTTCACCCCCGCTTACGAATGCCCCTAGTCTAAGGGGACGCAAGGCCAATTGCAAATCGTCGCGGTTATTTTTTTCGCCTTCAACCGGGCGGGCCTCCGCGGCGGGTTCTTCTTGCCTTTGCGCAACACTTCCGCATGCTACGCCGGCAGCCGCCCCGGAGGCCGAAACGTGGATGATACCCAAAATCAACGAAATCCGTTGGCAGTTGATGGGGCACCCCGGTAAGCTAGCAGATGAACGAATTTCCCAGAGCCAAGGAGCCAGCCATGTCGTTGCGGGCCGTTAGCGTCGTCGTTGCCGTGACACACAATCAAGCCGGATGGTTTTTCGTTTCCTATAACGACCGCTGGAGCGCCGACACGTTTCCAATGCGGAAGCCGCGGCCGGGCGAAAAGCTGGAAGACGTGGCCGTGCAAGCGTTCCTCGACCACGGCCCGCCCGTGGCGCCGCGCGTCAAGCAGCCATTGATGGTGGTCGCGGCCTATGACACCTCGGACGGCACAAGCGAACCGACCTACTACCGATATCACGTCTTTGAGGTCGAGCTTGGCCGTCCACTGCCTTCGGCCGATCCGGCCGGCGCCTATCACTTTCTGTCCCTGCCAGATTTGTTGACGTCGCCCACCGTTTCATGGTCGGCCAAAGAGATCGCCCGAGCGCTGGTGGATCCTTCCTACGTTCAGCGGGCGGCCGTGGCGATCGTTTGCCGCCGTGGCCCCGTGGGCCGCGAGTTTCTGGTGGTGCCCAACGCCGGCTACGGCGACGTTTTCTTTCCCGCCGCCCGCCCACGATTCGAAGAACTGCCCGAACAAGCCGCCGAGAGGGCATTGCGCGACGACACCGGTTACGACGGACGGGTGCAGTCCACACTTGAGAGTGAAGCCGAGCTGCGTCAGTTCAGCCAGCGATACCAAGTGGACCGCGACTATCATTTTTACCTGTGCAAGGTGTCCTTGCCCGGCGTTGACCTGCGGGCGTCGGGCAATGCCTTGGAAGCCAAGGTCAAAGCCTTCGGCATGCCCTGGCGCTGGGTGCCCGAAAGCGAATTGCAGAACCTATTGACACACGGTTTGACGCCGACGGTGGGGGACTTGGGGCCGCACGTGCTGGCGGCGGCCGGTGATTGCGAATAGTTAGCCGGCACGTTTTCCGCGTTGTCGTTCTCCGCGGCGCAAAGGCGCGACAAAGGGAAGGTGATGTCGTGATTCATGACTGCCACGTCGATTTTACCGCCAGCGTGAGCGGGTCGCTGTCCGCCGAGCTCCGCGCGCGGCTGGCACGCGAGTTGGTCGTGATCTTCGCTCCGCCGGGTACGTGCCCCACGGCCGATTCCACCGGGCAAAGTGCGGGCCGGCCCTCGGTCGCAAACGATGTTGCAGCAGGACCGGGAGCGGCGACCGAACATCCGCCGGAACGGATTCTGGTATCTCGCTGCTTCACCGGCTACTCATCCGACTTTCGACAAAAAGTCGTTTTGGGCATCGAGGTCAAATACGCAGGCTCTTACGAAACGCACGTCGTCAAGGTCGGGCAACGGAGCAAAGTTGAGCCGGATTTCGAGGGCTGGCGGGCCTGTTCGCACGATCGGCAGGTCGCCAGCCGCATTCTGTCGCCCGTGCGCCTCGTGGCGGGGCTGGAGGGCGACCGCGCGGCCGTGCTCTACCGCGATGCGTACACGCTGTTCGGCTTGAACAGCGAAAACGGCCGCCCCGAGACGTTGGAAACCGCGGCGGAGTGGGCGGTGCGCGATGACCGTCCTGACCCACTTTCCGTGGAGCGTGCCATCTCGCAGGTCTTCACCGATTTGGGCCGCTGGTTTTTTCCGGGTGCGACCGCGGGTCTGGAAGCGACCGCCGAATTCTACCGCGCGCGGTTGCGGATGGGGCAAAGCGCCGCACCGGTTTTGTCGCTGTGGAAGTCCGATTTCGGCCGCCGCCAGATGCGCCGGGACGCGGTCTGGCTGATCTGCGGCAGCGATAAGCCCGACGCCGACCTGGCCCTCGAACCGGCGCGGTACCTGGATCCGGTTGACTTCGTCGAATGGATGATGGAGCCGGACCATCAGCACCACCTTCCCGATTCACTCGTAGGCCGCTCGCACGGCGACCTGCACGGCCGAAACGTCCTGGTGGGAGTCCGGCGCGGCGAGGTCGAATATCCCGCCGTGTTCGATTATGAAGAAATGCGGCCGCGGAATGTGCTGGCCTGGGACTTCGCCAAACTCGAGACCGAGCTCAAGGTCCGGCTGCTGTCCGGCATTCTGTCCGATGGCCGCGTGCGAGCGCGATTGCTGGGGCAGCGGGCGTTTCTGCCGACTCCAGGCCCCTCGCTTCCCAGCCTGGAGGCGGAGCGCGCCCAACGCATGTTCATGTTTCTCGCCTTCGAGGAGTGGCTGCACGAGCTGACTTGCCGTCTCAACTCCCGCGAGCAAATCGAGACGCTTTCCAGGCTGCCCAAGGTATATCGGACCGGCATCAAGAAGCTCGATGCGCTGACCTCCATCGTGCTGCGAATTCGCAAGGAAGCCGCACTGTGGTTGGGCTTTGAACATAACCAACGCTGCGACAAGTGGCGCGATGAGTTGTACTGGGCTTTGGTGGTCTATGGTCTGCTGAATGTTCGCTGGAATTACGAGCAGCCGGCGGCGGAACATGCCCTCATTGCCGCGGGCGTCGCCGCCGCGCGGATGCCGAGGTCAGCGGGCATGCTGCAGGAGTGCCTCCAAGTCTACGGCAACCAAGGCGGCGTGCCGAGCTATCGAATCCCCTTGGCCGTCGCGCATCGCCACTGGAAGGCGAAGGACTACGAAGCGGGCCGGGCCGTTATCGAAGACACCGTTTTCAAGGTCGAAGCGGACTCATCCCGTGTGGCGAGCAGGGTCACGATTCGTGAAGACGCGGCCCATGCCATACCTCTCATCGCCGAAGGTGTACTGCTGGAAATCGAGTGCGGGTTCGCCTCGCTTGCCGAGCCCGTGCTGGAAAAGCTCCGTGACACCGCGCGGGACTTCGGCGATTTCGAAACGCTGGGTCGAATCGGACGACTGTTCAAAGATGCCGGCGACAGGCGTTGGGAAGGCTCGAACTGCGAATTTGCCGATTTGGCCAAGACGACTGCGGCGCAGATGTACGCCCAAGCATTGATGGTCTACGAAGAAGCCTTCGTTGCCACAAAGGATTATTATACCGGGATCAACGCCGCGACGCTCGCGCTGCTCAATTGCGAGTCGGCGAAAGCCACAGCTTACGCGGAACAGGTCGGCGAAATATGCCGAAGGATGACCGATATCGCGCGGAACGACCGCTTTTGGGTCTTTGCCAGCGAGGGTGAAGCTTGTTTGATCTTAAGCGATTGTTCCATCGGTGAGCGATTTTACCGTGACGCCCTGGCCGAGCTCAGTCCCGGCCGGGGAGGCATGGCCAACAGCACCTACAAACAGCTCTGTCGGCTTTGGAAGGCCCTCGGCAACAAAGTCGAGGAGACGCTCCGCCTATTCGAACGCAGCGAATTTCGCGGTGCCCTCACGCCGATTCTGGGTCGGATCATGGTCACTGACAGACCAGATTAAGGGGTCAACATGAGAACGTCGCTTGCCGCGCTGGCCCTCATCACGCGCCGCCGCACAGGTGAAACCGAGTACCTGGCCCAGTGGAATCCCGAATGGGCCGCGTTTCATTTCGTCGGGGGGCACAGGTATGCGGACGAGACGTTTCGCGACTGCCTGGTGCGCGAGATCGGCGAGGAGTTGGGCGTCGCACCCGGCGGCTTGGCGATGGCCGATGACCCGACCGCACGGCTCCACTACGTCGCCACATCGCGGCGTGCAGGCGCCGAGACGGCGTACACCATGGAGCTGTTCGACGTCGAACTGAACGGCGACGAGCTGTGCCGCATCGAGCAACGGCCCGAAAACGCCTGGCTTGGAAGTGAGGAAATTTCGGCCGAAGCCATGCACGACGGCCGCGCGATCAGCCCCACGATGTCATTGCTTCTCGGCAAGACGGGCCGGCTGCCGGTCGCGCGGAAACCCGATGTTTATGCGATCGGCGTCAGCGGCCATCGCGATTTGCGGAGCGACGACCGAGCAGCGATCTCGCGCAAGTTGAGCGCGGTTTTCGAGAAAGCCGAACGCGAGGCGGGCGGACGGGCGATCGAAGCCCTGTCGCCCTTGGCGGCCGGCGCCGATCAACTCTTCGGGCAGCAGGCGCTGGCCCGTGGGTATCGGCTGATTTCTCCCCTTCCGTTGCCGCTCAAGCTTTATCGGCACGACTTCACCGGCGAATCAGCCGCGGAGTTCGAACAATTCCTCCACCGTGCGGCCGAGTGGTACTCGCTGCCGCTCGGAGGACATTCCAGTCAAGCTGTCGCCGTTTACGGGCCGGAGCGCAACGAAATGTATGAAGCGGTTGGCCGACACGTCGTCAATCGCTGCGACTTGCTTATCGCCCTGTGGGACGGCGAAGTCAACAGCAAACGAGGTGGCACTGGCGAGATCGTGCAATATGCCCGGCATGCCACCGCCTCCGGCCCGCCGTTGCAGATCGAGATTGTACCAGTGCGCCGGCAGAGCCGAATTTAACAACAAATTGGGGGTAACAGTTTGGTCAAAAAAAGGGTCAGAACGATTTCAAAATCGTTCTGACCCTTTTTCTGACCTATTGCTGGCAGACGAACAGCGGTCCGATGGCCGGCCGTGCGTGGTCCGGCGGGAAAAGAACGTGCGACTTTTCAGCGAGTCGGAGCGTCTAATTGTTCGTGGTTGGTGGTTGCCAGAGTGTCAACCGTGCCTAAGTTCAAGTTTCGCGGTTTTCGCGAGGCAGTTTCGGTCAAATTGAAATCGGCCTCCATGCCAAAAACGGGTAAAAAAAAGGGTCAGAACGATTTCAAAATCGTTCTGACCCTTTTTCTGACCTTGATGGCGTCTTCGTGGATGACGTCTTTATAGGCTTCGGCGTGGCCGCGTTCGTTGTCGACGTCCCAACCGAGGGCCTTGAAGAAGGGGTCTAAAAACTCGCGGCGGAGCTGCGTCTCGTTGTAGGCCGTAGCCTGATACGACGGGCGGTTCCGCTCGAACCGCTCCACAAGTTCGGTTAGTGTCGTCGGCGCCGCCATGATGTGCTGCCCCTCAAATGTTGGGTTCGGAAGCTTGTGGACTCTGTTCCTCAAGCGATTTATCCACACTACTCCCTGTTTTCATTTCAACCTCCTTGTTGATGGCTTCACGCGGCGAGGCGTCAAACGCGCGGCAGCCAAGCCTTTATGCGGATCCATTGTCATTTCATTGCGCGTGCGTTGCAACGTCAATCAATCAGCGGCGCCGGTCCACCTTACGCGCCTTTCGCGCGGCCGTAGTGCTGCAGGCAGTCGTACATGGCGGCCTGGGCGGCGGCCAGGCATTCGCGGGCACGCGTGATGAAGGCGTTGTCGCCGCCGCAACCGTCGGCCGCCATCTCGACATAGCCGCGGAACGCCTCGTAGTCGTCCATGAAACAACTATACGCGCGGCGGACCTTGCCGCGCATCACCTGCGGATCGCGCGGATTGCTGCGCAACACGGCCGCCGGCACAGTTTTGGGTTTCTTCAGTTTCGCCGCCGCTCGCAACGTGCGGGCCTTGCCCGAATGGACCAGCTCTAGCAGCTCTCGCTGCCGCGGCTTGAGCAGCTTGACGATCGCCGCCGCGTCGGAGACCGAGACACAGCCGCCTTCCACCGCGGCGATCACTTGCTCGTGGCCGGAGGCCAAGACCCGCGTGGCAAAAGCCACCGACTTTTCGGAAACATTGAACATTCGCGCCGCCTGCGAGTTCGACCGCTCCGGTCGGTGTAAATTTACACCGACCGTGGAAATGCGGGGTTTTTGCCCCTCGATTACCTCACTAGGAGGGTTTGCTTCGCGGCGGCCGAATTGCCGCGAACGCTGACGTTCGGCAGCCTCGTCCTTGAACATTTCCTTGGCCCTCCCTGAAAGAGCCTCGGTTTTGTTGCGCCAGGAAGGATGGCGAATACGACATGCCGCCGGCTTGCCCGGCGGTTATTGACGTTGGTTTCTAATCGACGACGGCGCGACGAACTTCCCGCAGATTCCGCGTCTTCCAGCCCGCCTAGGCGGCGCTTCGGGTTAGTGTGAAAATGGGAACGGGTTCGGCGAAGCTTTACCCCTGAAGGTGTCGTGTTGGCAACGGCTAAATCCAGGACCGAGAAGCCCGGCTAAAGTCGGCTAGCCAGGGAATAGTATTTCGGCACCACCAGCTAAAGCTGGTGGCAAACGGCCCAAAAACCGGCTGAAGCCGGCTCCATGTCTGATCTGCGGTCGGCGGAGACCGGCGCAAAACAGAAACATCGCAAGCCAGTTGCAGGAGAGGATGAGAGATGTGCGAAAACCAGCGTGAAGGAGGAGCGCGAGAAATACTTTTATAAACCAACTTTGATGCGTTCCGCCGTTGCCGCAAGTCATGGAGGCGTCGCGGCTTGCGATCCAAAATCCGCGCGCACCTTTTCATTTCTTCACAAGCATTTCTACAACTAAGACCCCAAGACCCCAAGACCCAAGACCGAAGACCCAAACAGCGCCGATCACGGTGGGCCGGCGCTCGCAAGCTCGCTGGCCCCACCTTACGTCGCTCGCGCAACCCAATCCAAAATCCAAAATCCAAAATCCCCCCATCTCCACCCCCATGTCCCTCCGCAAAGTGCGCGGCGGTCCGCCGAAAGACCGCGATTGCCAACTCTACGAACGGCACATCCTCGAAGAAGGAACCCAAGAACACCTCGCCGCCGAGTTCGGTGTCACGCAGCAGGGGGCCAAACAGCGCCGGAGCGGCTGTCGGAGGATGGGCTTCCCAGCCCGTCAAGTCGTGCAGTGACGGCCTAGGAACGCCATCCTCCTCCTGCTTAGCCGCAATACCGTTCGTCTTTGCGCAAGTCACAGCCTCCTGATAACTTATGTTTGGTCAAAAACCAAGCATCAAGGAGGCTGTGACGATGGAAGAGCAAGGATGCTCAACGCTGGCAGCGGGAGTAGATGG
>Ga0307374_10001683_pt1 | contig 40496 bp, 41 predicted proteins | sample OX3MG_FD_202532 | JGI IMG/M metagenome (GOLD analysis project Ga0307374, IMG submission 202532) | Soil microbial communities from Risofladan, Vaasa, Finland - OX-3 | ecosystem: Environmental > Terrestrial > Soil > Coastal area > Acid sulfate soil | place: Finland: Risofladan, Vaasa | collected... | reverse complement strand
TGCAGGTCAGTGTCGATCAGCAGCGGCACGGCCGGCCCTCCTTCCGAAGACGACGCATTCGAGCAGCGAGTTGCCCATCATCCGGTTTCGCCCGTGCGTGCCGCCCGCGATCTCGCCGCAGGCGTAGAGCCCTTCGAGCGTCGTCTCGGCATCTCGGTCGATGACGAGCCCGCCGTTCTGGTAGTGCAGCACGGGGTAGGTCATGATCTTCTCCGCCAGCGGGTCGATCCCGCCCGCGCGGTAACGGCGCAGCATGTACGGGAGCGAGAGCTCGGCGTCGTGCGCGGTGATGCGCGTCGTGTCGAGCCACACCGCCGGGCGCCCGTCGGGCGTCTCGACACCCTTGCCCTTCGCCACCTCGTCGACGATCGCCTGCGCGACGACGTCCCGCGGGCCGAGCGAGTCGGTGAACTCCTCCTCGTCCGCGTTCAGGAGGACGGCGCCGTACGCACGTGTCGTCTCCGGGATCGAGTAGCCCTGCATGTTCTGCGGCCACGCGCCGCCGTTCGGGTGGTACTGGAGCGCGTCGAGGTCGCGCGACTCGGCGCCGAGTGAGAGCGCGATCTTCGTCACCTCGCCGGTGGCGCCGGGGTGGTTCGTGGAGAGCTCGCCGCGCTCCTCCGCCTCGGCGAAGCAGCGGCCGCCGGCGGCGAGGACGACGGTTCCGGCTTCGACCGTGTGGTCTCCCACGCGCGCGGTCCACCCGGGCGCGAGCTCGCGCAGCGGACTGTTGGGAAAGAGGGTGATGCTCGAGCTCTCGACCGCATCGCGCAGCGCCTTCGTGATCGCGTGCCCCGTGCGGTCGCCGACCTGGAGCAGGCGCTTCTGCGACGCGCCGCCGCAGCGTGCGAGCCGGTAGCCGCCGTTCTCCCGCGTGAACTGGACGCCGAGCTCCTCGAGCCAGTGGATGGCCGACGGCGCCTCCGAGGTGAGGATCTCGACGAGCTCCATGTTCGCCGTCTCGTGCGAGCTGCGCCAGACGTCCTGCGCGTGCTGCTCGGGCGAGTCCTCCTCGCCGAAGGCTGCCTGGATGCCGCCCTGCGCCTTCGCGGAGTTACAGGACTGGAGCGAGCCTTTCGTCGCGAGCGCCACACGCGCCCCAGCGCGGTCGGCGGACACGGCTGCGGCGAGGCCCGAGGCCCCGCTGCCGATCACGAGCACGTCGAAAGGGGCTTGCGCAGCCACGTCGAGCGTGATGGTACCCGGGTATGACTAATTGCACCAATAAGAAGTACATATGCATCGTCGGTGCAGCCATTGGCTGGAACTGCCATCTTGATTGTCAATCTTGACAACGGTACGGTAGCCGGACTGTCGTCCACGGGAGGAGGTGCACATGCTCGACAACCTCGCGGGGGAGCTCCTCGACCTCCGTGTCACCGAGAAGGGCTCGCCGGCGGTCGGGCACGCCTACGCGGCGTACCCGCTCTGCATCGCCATCATCCTCTGCTGCTCCTGTTCGAAGCGGGCGAGTCAGTAGCCGGTGGAAACGCTGGAGCGGCCGCTGCTCAAGCCGTGGTATCGGCTGTCGGTCGAGGGCGGCCGCTCCGTCCTGCGCTACGCCGGCTCCGTGCTCGAATTCGAGGGTGCGGCGGCGGAACTCCTCGTGCCGCACCTGCTGCCACTCCTCGACGGAACGCGGTCGCTCGACGACGTCGTCGCCGAGCTGGGAGAGCCCGCGCGGCCCGCGGTGGAGCACGCGCTTGCGCTCCTCCAGGCGCACGACCTCGTGACGGAGCGCGCTCCCGACGGATCGGGGGAGGGAGCCCGCCGCTGTGCCGAGCTCCTCGCTGCGACGGACGCCGCCGGGCGAACCGTCGCGGAGCTGCACGCACGCCTCGCGACCGTCGAGGTGCACGTTCTCGGGAGTGGCCCGGCGGCGGAGCCGATCGGCCGCCTCCTCCAGGCGAGTGGCGCAGCGTGCGTCGCAAGCCTCGGCTGGAACGGACGGCCTCCCTCGAACGGCCTCGTCGTCGCCGCCCCTGCGAGCGACGAGCTGCCGCTCCTCGAGCAATGGAACCGGCGCGCGGTGGTCGCTCGCACCCCGTGGCTGCAAGTGCTTCCGTTCGACGGGCGCCTCGCTGCAGTTGGCCCGGTCATCGTGCCGGGCGAGACGGCCTGCCACGAGTGCTTTCGACTCCGGCGCGACTCGACGATCGCGCCGATCCGCGACCGGACGACCGGGAGCCACCTCGGCTCGCCCGCCCTCGACGCCGTGCTTGCCGGACTTGCAGCGCAGGTCGCCCTCCGTCGGCTCGCGGGGGAAGACACTGCCGAGGCCGGCGTGCTCATCGCCGTCGAGCTCGTGCCCGAGCTCCGCTGCACGCGCCACTTCGTGTATCGCGTCCCCCGATGCCCCGTGTGCTCACCGGCCATGCGACGCGCAGCCAGTGCTCCGTGGAGCGACGTTGCCGCTTGAGTCGCTCGTCTCGCCGTTCGTCGGCGTCGTCCGCGGCCTGCAGGAGGTGCTCGCCGGGCCTGACGACGTCCGCCTCGCGACCGCATGGTGCGAGAGCGCGTTCCCGCATGCGCTCGTCGGCGGCGGCTCCGGGGCAACGCTGCACGAGGCGCGCGAGGCGGCGATCGGGGAAGCGGTGGAGCGCTACTCCGTCTGCATCGTCGATCCGGAGGCGTGCGTCGTCGCCTCCGCGCGCGAGCTCGGCTCCCGCGCGGTCGCTCCGGAACGATTCGCGCTCTTTTCCGACGCGCAGTACCGCACGGCCAACTTCCCCTATGGTCGCTTCGACCGCGACACGCAGCTCGCCTGGATCGAGGGCGTCTCGCTCCTTGAGAGGCGGCCAGCGTGGTTGCCCGCGCAGCTCGTCCACCTCGCCGGTCACGAGTCGGAGCCCCCCGTCTGCCGCACGACGAGCAGCGGACTCGCGTGTCATGCGTCCGCGGCGGAGGCGACGCTCGCGGCCCTCCTCGAGCTGCTCGAGCGCGACGCGTTCATGATCACGTGGAAGGCACGGGTCTCGTGGCCCGTGCTCGACTGGCGTAGGCACGAACGCCTCACCGAGTTCGAGCGCGCGTTCCTGCGGCCCGCCGGCTTGCACTGGCGCGCGGTCGACCTGAGTGCGTTTTGGGACATCCCGATCGTCGCTGCCGTCGTCCGTGGCGGCGAGACGCTCGGCGTCGGCGCCGCAGCAGCGGTGACGATCGACCGCGCTGTGACGAAAGCCTTGGACGAGGCGGCGCGCGTTCGGACGTGGGCCTTCGCGCTCCGGGCGCACGGACAGGTCACACCCACAGCGGAGGAGATCGAGGAGTTCGACGACCACGTCCGCTTCTACGCCGATCCACGCAACACCGCGCGCGTCGGGTTCCTCGACGGCTCGCCGCGTCGCCGTCGCGTCGAGAGTGTCCCGACGATCCGGGGGAAGACCGCCGAGGCGCGCATCGAAACGATCTGCCGGCGACTCGCTCGACGACATCTCACTGCTTACGCGGTCGACGTGACGGCGCCCGACGTCCGCGAGGCCGGGCTCGCCGTTGTGCGCGTGATCGTCCCGGAGCTTTGCGCGCTCGACGTCGAACACGGCGCCCGGCTGCTCGGCGGTGACCGTCTCTACGACGAGCCACTCCGCCTGGGCATGCGCGAACGACGACTCACGGAGGCCGACATCAATCCCGATCCGCATCCCTTCCCGTGAGGCTTCCGCGGGCACCGCTCGTGCGCGGCGAGCTGTACGGCGACGGCGAACCGGCGCTGGACGACCCGGCGGAGCTCTTTCACGAGGCGTCGAAGCTGCATCCCGCCCTCGCGCACCGGCAGAGCGCCGGGCTGACGCGCTTGGCGGTGAACGAGCATCTGCAGACGGCATCTGCGCATGCGGTGCGCCGCAATCCGCAGCGGCGATGCCATCCGTTGCCGGCGCCTCGGCGACCCGCGTGCTCGCTCTGGTCCGCGCTCGATCGTCGCCGCAGCCGACGAGACTTCGGCGGCGAGGCGCTGGAGGCCGCCTGCCTGGCGGCGCTGCTCGACGCCGGATACGGGTTGCGCGACGGTAATCGCCGCGCAGTCCCTTCCGGCGGTGCCCTCTATCCGTTCGAGCTGCACGTCGCTGTACGGGCGGTCGCCGGCTTACCGCCCGGCGTCTACCGCTACGACCAGAAACTGCATGCGCTCGAGGAGCGCGAGCTCGGCGATCCCTGGCCCGCGCTCGACGCCGCGTGTCCTCTGCCGGGGCTCATGGACGGAGCCGCTGCCGTCCTGCTCCTGCTCGCGGTGTTCGGACGCACGCGCTTCAAGTACGGCCAGCGCGGCTACCGCTTCGCGCTCCTCGAGGCAGGTCACATCGTCCAGAACGTCGCCCTCGCCGCCGTCGCGCTCGACCTGGCAGCGTTGCCGCTCGGCGGCTTCTACGACGCGCAGGTGGACGATCTCGTCGGTGCGGACGGCGTCGAGGAGTCCGTCGTGTACGGCGTCGTCGTCGGAGTGGCGGCGTGAGGCGCACGCTGCTTGCGACTGCCGCGCTGATCGCACTCGGGCCTGTTCTTCTGCGGCTGTCCCCGACTCCACCGCCGCGCCCGCCTCTCGCGAGCCTCGCATCGGCGTCGCTCGGGTTGCTGGCTGGCATCGCACTCTTTGCCGTCCTTGCCCGCGCGCGGCCGCATGTGCTTCTGACACCGCTCGCGGTTGCAACCGCGATCGTCGTCGCCGCCGCCGGCATGAGCGAAGAGGCGATCTGGCGGGCGTTCGCGCTCGGCCGGATCGCGCCAACCGCGGGCCTCTGGCCTGCGGTCGCCGTCACCACTGCTGCATTCGCGGCCACGCACCTGCCGATGCTCCGCACGCGGGGCGCCGCAATGCAGCTCGTCACCGGCGGTGCGTTCGGCGCGCTCTTCGCAGTGACGGGCAGCTTGCTCGCATGTGCGCTCGCCCATGGGACGTACAACCTCATTGCGGTGCTGAGTCGCGGCCGCGCGCGCCCGGCGTCGGCGATCGCGTTCCGTCACGCGGAGAAACGCTTCGGCGCGCACCTGGCGCTCGGACCTGTCGATCTGACGGTCGAGCAAGGCGAGCTCGTCGCGCTCCTCGGGCCGAACGGCGCGGGCAAGACGACGCTCGTCAGCCTCGTGACCGGTGTGCGCCGACCGAGCGCGGGCGACGTCCGGCTCTTCAGCCGGGACCCGCGCGACTGGCGTGCACGCGCACGGCTCGGAACGACGCCGCAACAGATGGACTTCCCGCCGACACTGCGCGGCCGGGAGATCCTCGATCTCGCTCGCGCGCACACGTCGAGCCCTCCGTCGCTGAGCGAGCTCGCCGAGCGGTTCGATCTCGGCGATGCGCTGCACGCGCAGAACGGCTCGCTGTCCGGCGGCCAGCGCCGGCGGCTCGCGCTCGCACTGGCGTTCGCGAATGCGCCCGCGGTCGTCGTCCTCGACGAGCCGACGACGGGGCTCGACGTCGAGGCGCGCCGGGGCGCCTGGGATGCGATCGCGGCGTTCGCCGCGCAGGGCGGGACGGTGCTCCTCACGACCCACTACCTCGAGGAGGCCGATGCGCTCGCCGACCGGGTGATCGTCCTCGCACACGGGGAGGTCGTGGCCGACGGCTCTCCGCAGAGCCTCAAGGCCTGCGCCGGAGGCGACATCGAGCAGGCGTTCCTCGATCTGGTGACCGCGTGAGGCTCGCGGTCGTTCACGCGCGCCTCCAGGTCTGCGAGCTCGTTCGCTTCCCCGGCTTCAGCGCGGGCACGCTCGCGTTTCCGGGCATCGTCTTCGTGCTGTTCGGGTTGCCGCGCGCGGGGCACCATCCGAACTTGCTGCTCGCGTCCTACTCCGCGTTCGCCGTGCTCGGCGTCGGTTTCTTCCAGTTCGGAGTCTCCGGCGCGATCGAGCGCGGCACTCCCTGGCAAGCGTGGCTGCGAACGCTGCCCGCGCCTCCGACCGCGCGCATCGCCGCGCGCGTTCTCTCGGCACTCGTCTTCACGCTCGCCTCGGTCGCCGTCGTGGTCGTGATCGCGCTGACGACGACGTCGGCGTCGCTCTCCGCCCTCGCCTGGCTTCGCCTCGCCGCCGCGCTACTCGCGGGCTCCGTCCCATTCGTCGTTCTCGGTCTCGCGATCGCCTACTGGGCCTCGCCGAAGAGCGCGTTGCCGGTCGCAAACATCCTCTACATGCTGCTCGCCTACGCGGGCGGCCTCTGGACGGGCCCCGCAGACCTGCCGCACACGGTGCGCACGATCTCGCCGTACACGCCGGCGCGGCAATGGGGCGACATCCTCTGGCCGGCGGCGACGGGTGCGGCATGGCACGCCTCGCACTGGCTGCTGCTCGGCGCCTACTCGGTCGGATTCGGAGCGCTCGCCGCGTGGGGGTTCGCGCGCGACGAACAGCAGCATTACCGGTGACGATCACCAGGCGCTGCGCAGAAGCTCCTCGATCTCCTTCGGCGTCGCCGGATGCGGGTTCGCCTGGTTGCCGCCGCGCTGCGCGGTCGAAGCGGCGAGTTCGGGAATGTCCTGCTCGGGGACGCCGAGCTCGCGCAGGCGCGTGATCCCGCCCAGCGCGTTCAGCTCCTCGACGCGCGCCGCCGCGTCGCCTCCGACCGCGTCGCCGAACGCCCGCACGGCGGCCGGCGCGTAGCGCGCGTTGTAGCGGAGCGCCGGCGGCAGGAGGATGCCGTTCAGCGTCCCGTGCGCGAAGCCGTACTTTCCGCCGACGGCCTGCGCCATCGCATGCGCGAGCGCGAGCATTGAGCCGGCGAGCGCCTCGCCCGCGAACGACGCGCCACGGAGGAGCTCGGTGCGCAGGTCGCGGTCGAGCGGCGACTCGACCACACGCGGGAGAAACTCGGAGATGAGCCGCGCGCCCGCAAGCGCATGCTCGTCCGACTCCTCGTTGTGCCCGTGCACGTACAGCGCCTCGGCGCAATGCGCGAGCGCGTTCATCGCCGTGCCGACCGTCTCCTCGCGCGGGAGCGCGACGGTGAGGCCGACGTCGTAGACGATCCCCGCGAGCCGCGCGCCGCTTCCGCCACCGCGCATCCTGCGTTGCGGGTCGCGCAGGCCGAAGTACGGCGTCCACTCGGCGCCGCCGTACGTCGTCGGGACGGAGACGAGGGGGAGCTTGGTCGCCGCCGAGATGGCTTTGCCGAAGTCGATCGCGCTGCCGCCGCCGATCGCGACGACACCGTCACGGGCAAGGTCGGCCGCCTCCTCGACGCGAACGGACGGCACCTCGGTCCAGCGCGCCACCGGCTCGATCGGGAGCACGAGATTGTCCCAACGCGGGCTCGCGACGAGCAGGCACTCGCGCATGCCGAGCTCCTCGCACACCTCCGCGAGGAGGGAGATGGGCCCCCAGCGGACGATCACGCCAGACGCTCGCGCGCGAAGTCGACGAACGCCTGCGCAACGCGCGTCTCGGCGCGGCCGCTCGAGCGTGCGAGCAGGATCTCGCGCGCCGGCTCGAGACCGTCCACGCGTGCGATCGCGAGCGCACCGGCGGCGACATCGGGGTCGATCGCCGCGCGCGAGATGAACGTGACGCCGAAGCCGGCGAGCACCGCGCTCCGCGCAGACTCCTGCAGGCCGAGCTCGAGGCGGATGTCGAGGTCGCGCAGGCGCACGCCGCGCTCGCGCAGCTCGTCCTCGATCACCTGTCGCACCCCTGCGCCTTCCTGCATGAGCACGATCGGCTCTTCCCGCAACTCGTCGATCGTCACCTTCCTGTTCGCAAAGCGGTGGCCGCGCGGCACGGCGAGCACGACCTCGTCGCGAAAGAACGGCTCGAACACGACGCCGCGGTGGCGGCGCTGGGCGCCGACGACGCCGAGCTCGAGCTCGCGGCGCGCGACCTGCTCGATCACGTGCAGCGTGTCCGACACCGAGAGCGCGACGCGCACCTCGGGATGAAGCCGCTGGAACTCGCCAAGGACGACCGGCAGGACGGTGCCGCCCGGGCCGGTGGAGGCGCCGATCTCGAGGCGGCCGGCGAGCTCGCCCTCCGCCTCCCCGCCCAGCTCGGCGAGCAGCTGCTCCTCCTGGGAGAGCAGCCGTTGCGCGCTGCGGTACAGCCGCTGGCCCGCCTCCGTCGGCTCGACGCGGCGGCCGGAGCGGTCGAGCAGTTGGCGCCCGAGCCGCTTCTCGAGCGAGCGGATCTGGAGGCTGACCGCCGGCTGCGTCACGCCGAGCTGTTCCGCCGCCTGCGAGAAGCTCCGCCGCTCGACGACGGCGCAGAAGGCCGCGAGCTGCCGCGTGTCCATATAAGGCCAGCTTATCTTTGCCTTCTCACGCGAGCGGTCTAGCATCGACACGTGACCGAGGACACCCTCGTCCGCGGCTACCGCGACCTTGCCCGCGGAACGCCCGCCCGGCCGCGCGACGTCCTCCTCCGCGCACTCGACGTCATCCTCTCGACGCTCTTCCTCGTCGTCACGCTCCCGCTCGCGGCCGCGATCGCCCTCATCCTCCTGGCGACGAGCAGCCGTCCGATCTTCTACCGCGGCGAACGCGTGGGCCGCGGCGGGCGCGTGTTCCTGATGCTGAAGTTCCGGACACTGAAGCCGGACGCCGAGCAGCGGCTCGGCCCGTACCTCGGCGAGGAGCTCGTGCGCCGCACGGAGGAGGAGTTCGCGCCGCTCGGCAAGCGGCTGAAGGCGACACAGCTGGACGAGATCCCGCAGTTCTGGAACGTCCTCCGCGGCGACATGAGCCTCGTCGGCCCGCGGCCGATCCGCCCCGTCTTCTTCGAGGAGCTCGCGCACGAGCTGCCCGCGTACTGGCAGCGGCTCGTCGTCCGCCCCGGTCTCACCGGCCTCGCGCAGGTGCGCCGCGGCTACGAGACCTCGATGGCGGAGAAGCTCGCCCACGACCTCGAATGGATCGCCGACCGGTCGGTCCGCCTGTACCTCCGCACCGTCATCGCCACCGGCTGGCGCGTGCTCAAGCAATCGTTGCGAGGCCTGGCATCCCCCGCCGCCGACTAAAACTCCTCGGCGTCGCCATCGCCGTCGCCTTCATCGCCATCGGCGTCTGGAAGGTGACGCACCCGTCGCATCCCGCGCTCCCGCTGATCGTCGGCGTCGACGACGACACGCTCAAGTGGACGCCGTTCCCGCTCACCGTCGTCCGCCGGGAGCAGTCGGTCGGCGCAGGCGCGGTGCGCGTGTGGGTGCCGTGGCACGGCGAGATCCGGCCGACCGCGGTGCGCCGCGTCGAGCTCTCGCGCGCGGAGACGGCCGCGCGCAAAACGACGGTCGTGCTCGCCGTCTTCGGCTTCGGCGCGCAGACACCGACCGCACAATGGGCGCAGCGGCGCTTCTGCACCTACGCGAGGTCGGCGCTCGCACTCGTCCCCGACGCTCGCGCCGTCGTCGTGTGGAACGAGGCGAACTCACCGATGTACTGGCAGGGAACACCGGCGCAGTACGAGTCCCTGCTCGCGCGCTGCTACGACGCGCTCCACTCGCAGCACGTGCAGGTCCTGGACTCGACCGCCTCGGCGCACGCGCCGATCCGCTTCCTCGACGCGCTCGCCGTCGCCTATCGCGACAGCGGGCGCACGCGACCGCTCGTCGACGCCTTCGGCCACAATCCCTATCCTCAGACGCCGACCGAGCCGCCGAGCGTGACACACAAGGGCGACTTCCTCGGCGAGGCCGACTACACCCGCCTCGTCGCGACGCTCGAGGCGTTCGGCCGCACGCCGTCGATCTGGTACCTGGAGGACGGCTTCCAGACGACGAAGATCACGCCCGCACAGCAAGCGCGGGATGTGACGACAGCCGTCGACATGGCCGCGTGCCAGCCGCTCGTGCACGCGTTCTTCAACTTCGAGCTCGTCGACGAGACCCGCGCCGCCGGCTGGCACTCCGGGCTCATCTGGCGCGGCGGACGCGTGAAGCCCGCAGCTGCGGCCTTCGCCCACGCTCCACGCCGCTGCCACACCTAGAGTTCGCGGCCGATGTGCGGGATCTGTGGAATGGCGGGGTCTCCGGACCGTGCGCACCTGGAGGCGATGAGCGCGACGCTCGAGCACCGCGGCCCCGACGCCTCCGGCGAGTACGTCGACGGCCCCGTCGCACTCGCATCCCGCCGGCTCTCGATCATCGACCTCGCCGGCGGGGACCAGCCGATCTTCAACGAGGACGGAAGCTGCGTCGTCGTCCAGAACGGCGAGATCTACAACCACCCGGAGCTCATGCGCGAGCTCCTGCACGACGGACACACGTACAGCACGCACTCAGACACGGAGACGATCGTGCACTTGTACGAGCAGCACGGCCTCGACTTCGCTCGCCGGCTGCGCGGGATGTTCGCGGTCGCGATCTGGGACAAGCGCACGCGCAGGCTCGTGCTAGCGCGCGACCGCTACGGGATCAAGCCGCTCTACTACCGCGTTGCCGGCGTGACGCTCGAGTTCGCGTCGGAGCTGCGCGCCCTGCCGCGAGGCGAGATCGACCTCGACGCGCTGGAGGCGTTCCTCGCCTTCAACTCCATTCCCTCGCCGTACTCGATCTTCCGCGACGTGCGCAAACTGCCGGCCGGACACCTGCTCGTGTGGGAGGAGAACGGCACCATGCGCGTCGAGCGCTACGCCCATCCCGCGCCCGTGCAGGAGACCGAGCTGCGCGACGACGACGAGGCAGAGCTCGTGGAGGAGCTCCGCGCGCGCATGCGCGACTCGGTGCGAGCGCACCTGCTCGCCGACGTTCCCGTCGGCGTGCTCCTCTCGGGCGGCGTCGACTCCTCGCTCCTCGCCGCGCTCGCCGCGCAGGAGACCTCCGAGGCCGTGCACACGTTCACGATCGGGTTCGCCGAGCGGAGCTTCGACGAGCGTGCCGATGCCCGCCGCGTCGCCGAACGGTACGACACGAATCACCACGAGCTCTTGCTGCACCCCGACCCGACGCTGCTGCTCCCGACGCTCGCGGACGCGTTCGACGAGCCGTTCGCCGACTCGTCCGCGCTGCCGACGTACCTCGTCTCCCAGCTCGCCGCCGAACACGTGAAGGTAGCGCTCTCCGGCGAGGGCGGGGACGAGCTCTTCGGCGGCTACTACACGTACGCCGCCGACCTGCTCGCCGACCGCGTCGGCCCGCTGGCGCGCCTCGCCTCGCCGCTCGTCGAGCGGCTGCCCGCCTCGGGCGGAAGAGTCTCCCTCGAATATCGCGCGAAGCGATTCGTGCGCGCGGCGCATCTGCCGCCGCTCGAGCGCCATCACGGCTGGAAGGAGGTCTTCTCTGCCGACGCGCGCGCCGACCTCACCGGCCGCAAAAGCGCGTTCGACCCGGTCGACGTCTACCGCGCGCGCTACGCCGAGACGGAGGGCGCCGAGGATCTGGCGCGCCTCCAGGATGTCGACTTCGCCGTCTACCTCGTCGACGACCTGCTCGTGAAGACCGACCGCGCGTCGATGGCGAACTCGCTCGAGGCGCGCGTTCCGTTCCTCGACCCCGTCGTCACCAACTTCGCCTTCGAGCTGCCGCGGCGCCGGCGCGTCCGCGGCCTCTCGAAGAAGGTGCTCCTGCGGAAGGCGGCGGAGCCGCTTCTTCCGCGCGAGGTCGTGCACGGGCGCAAGCGCGGCTTCTCCATCCCGGCGGCTGCCTGGCTGCGCGGCGAGCTGGAGCCGTTCGCGCGCACGACGCTCTCGGCGGACACGCTCCAGCGACAGGGCTTCTTCCGCGCAGAGCCGGTCACGCGGCTCCTCGACGAGCACGTCGCCCGCCGCCAGGACAACAGCCGGCTCCTGTGGGGCCTCCTGGCATTCACGCTCTGGTACGAGCACCACGTCGAACAGGAGCCGCCGCTCCTGCGCTCGGCGCGCATGGAGGCGCTGCTCGTATGAAGGTCTGGATCGACATGACGGCGAGCGCACACGTGCTCGTCTTCCGTCCGCTGATCACGATCATGCGCGAGCGCGGCGACGAGGTGGAGATCACCGCGCGCGACTACGCGCAGACGCTCCAGCTGCTCGAGCTGCACGGGCTCACCGCCGAGGTGGTCGGAAAGCACGGCGGGCGCTCGCGCGTGCAGAAGGCGCGGCGCATGGCGGGCCGGCTCGGCGCGCTCCACCACTGGGCGAAGGGCCGCGACTTCGACGTCGCGCTCGCGCACGGCTCGCACGAGCTGTGCCTGACCGCGCGCCGGCTCGGCATCCCGAGCTCGGACACGTTCGACTACGAGTTCGCGACGCTCCAGCACCAGCTCGGCTGCCGCGCGGCGACGAAGGTCGTCGTCCCGGAGGCGATCCCGCCCGACCGGCTGACGAAGTACGGCGTCCGCCCGCCGAAGCTCGTCCAATACCCGGGCCTGAAGGAGGAGTACTACCTGTCCGACTTCGCGCCGGACGCGTCGCTCCTCGAACGCTTCGACGTCGACCCCGCACGCGTACTCGTCGTCTTGCGCCCGCCGCCGGACGTCTCGCTCTACCACCGCCACTCGAACCCGCTCTTCCCGATGACGCTCGAGCACCTCGGGCGACTCGAGAATGTGCACGCCTTCGTCATCCCGCGCACCGAAGAGCAGCGCGAGTACGTCCGCGGCCTCGCGCTGCCGTCGGTGATCCTCCCCGAAGAGGCGGTGGACGCGCAGAGCCTCATCGCACTCGCAGACGTCGTCGTCTCCGCCGGCGGCACGATGAACCGCGAGGCCGCCGCCCTCGGCGTCCCCGTGTACACGACGTACGGCGGCCGGCTCGGCGGCGTGGACGAGGCCCTCATCCGCGAGGGCCGGCTGAAGCCACTCACCGACCCGCGCGCACTCGACCTTGCGAAGCGCGACGCCGCGTCGGGTGAGAGGATCCGCCGCGATCCGGCGTTGATGCTCGACCTGCTTCTCTCGGCCCGTGACTAGGCGCGCGCTTCCGATCGCGGCGGGCGCCGTCGTCGTCGCCGCCGCCGTGGCCCTCTCCCTCTGGCTCTGGCTCGGCTCGTACGCGCCGTTGCGCGCGCTCGACACGGGGTACGCGCCCGGGCCGGGCATCGGCGCCGACGTGCAACCGGTGTCGGGATCGGGCGGCCGGCCGGTCTTCTTCCCGATTGCACACCGGCGCACGTTCGACACGGCGTTCACGCTGCACAACACCGGCCGCTTCGCAGTCACTGTCACCGGTCTCGAGCCCTCGAAGCCGGGACCGGCGCCGTACATCGGCGCAGCCGTGCTGCTGGCCACGACGTCGTCGACCGCGAGCGCGGATCCGGGCCAGCTCGCGCCGTTCGGGAGCCTCCGCATCGACCCGGGCGACAGCGCCATCGTCGTCGTCCGCTTCCTCCTCGACTGCACGAGCGCGACGGCTGCATCGCCCGACGTCTACACGACCGGCGTGCGGCTGCGGTATCGCTATCTGTCGCTGTTCAGACGGACGAAGACGATTCGTCTGCCGTTCGCGGTGACGCTTCGGTGTGTCGGAGGGCCGCCGGCGAGCCCGTAGCCGGAAGCGACTCGCGCAGCGGGTCGCGCACGATCGCGCCGAGCTTCGCGACCACTTCGAGCGTGTCGCCGTCGTCCGCAAGACCTTCGAGCTCGCGCAGCTGCTGCGTCAACCATGCCGAGTCGACGGGCGGCCGCGAAAGGCGCTTGATCTTCGGGTGCTCGGTCTCGCCGACGGACTCGTCGCCGCTCCACAGCTCCTCGTGGATCTTCTCGCCCGGGCGCGACCCGGTGAAGACGATGCGGACATCGCGTGGACCCGTATCCGCGTCGCCGGGGAGACGCGGATCGTGGCCGGACAGCCGCACCATGTTCGTGGCGAGGTCGACGATCTTCACCGGCTCGCCCATGTCGAGCACGAAGATCTGGCCGCGGCCGCCGATCGCGCCCGCCTGGACGACGAGCGAGACGGCCTCGGGGATGGTCATGAAGTAGCGCGTCATCTCCGGATGCGTCACCGTCACCGGGCCGCCGCGCTCGATCTGCCGGCGGAAGGTCGGGATGACCGAGCCGGAGGAGTTGAGCACGTTGCCGAACCGCACGGCGACGAAGCGCCCCGGCACGTCGCGGCGGTGGCCGAACGACTCGACGATCCATTCGCACAGCGCCTTCGACTGTCCCATAACCGTCTTCGGGTTGACCGCCTTGTCGGTGGAGATGAGGACGAACCGGTCGACGCCGGTCTCGGCGGACAGCTCGGCCATGATGCGCGTGCCGACGACGTTGTTCCGCACTGACTCGAGCGGATGCGTCTCCATCAGCGGCACATGCTTGTACGCGGCCGCGTGGAAGACGACAGTCGGCTTGTACTTCTCGAACACCTCGCGCTTCATCGCCTTCCGGTCCCGCACGTCGACGAGCTTCGGCACCGCGGGGGTGAAGTCGCGCTCGTCCACGAGCTCGCGCTCGATGTCGAACAATGCGGTCTCCGCGTTGTCGACGAGGATGAGCCGCGTCGGTCCGACGCGCGCGATCTGGCGGCAGAGCTCCGACCCGATCGACCCGCCCGCGCCGGTGACGAGCACGGTCTGGCCCTTGAGGTACGACGCGACGTGGTCGAAGTCGACCTCCACCTGCTCACGGCCGAGCACGTCCTCGACCTGCACAGGACGGATCTGGCCTGCGAGGTCGAGATCGCCGGAGATCAGCTCGTACAGGCCCGGAAGCGTCTTCACCGGGACGTTCCCGGCCTGCGCCGCCTCGACCACGAGCCGGCGCATCTCACCCGAGGCGGAAGGAATGGCGATCAGCACCTCGTCCGGCTTGTACTCGCGCACGAGCCGCGGCAGCTCGGCCATCGTCCCGAGCACCCGGACGCCGAGGATGCGCGTGTTCCGCTTGCGCGCGTCGTCGTCGATGAACCCGATCGGCGTGTACGCGAGCATGCGCGAGCGCTGCATCTCCTGGACGATCAGCCGCCCGGCGTCGCCCGCGCCGACGACGATGACCTCTTTTCCGCGCGCAACCACGCCGTAGCGAGGGCGCTCCATCACGGTACGCGCCAGCAGGCGCGCGCCCGCGACCAGCGTCAGCGTGATGAGCAGATCCGTCGCCGCGATCGAGCGCGGCAGCCGGACGTTGTGTACCGGCGACGCGAAGTAGACGGTGACGTCGGCCACGAGCGAGGCGACGACAACGCCGCGCGCGGCGCTCCACATGTCGCGCACCGAGACGTAGCGCCACCAGCGGCGGTGGAACCCGAAGAGCAGGAACACGGAGACCTTGATGACGACAACGAGCAGGATCGTCCGGCGCAGCAGCGTGTCGTAATAGACCGGGAGCCCGTGGTCGAAGCGAAGCTCGAACGCGAGGAACCACGAGACGGCGACGATCGCCGCGTCGGTCAGGACCTGCAGGAAGCGGGAGCGACCGAGACCGGTCATCCGCGGGCGCCGACGCCGACCGCGGAGCGGACGACCTCGACGACGCGCTCCTGCGCCTCGGCCGGCATGCCCGGCCAAAGTGGAACGGAGAAGTTCTCTTCTGCCACGTGCTCGGTGTTCGGCAGCGAGCCGGGCTCGTTGCCGAGGAAGCGCAGCGCGGGCTGGAGATGGAGCGGCGTCGTGTAGTAGACCGCGGAGGCGATGCCGGCCTCGGTGAGCGCGGCGCGGATGCGGTCGCGCTCGGGCGAGCGGCAAACGAACAAGTGGTAGATGTGACCGGGCTCGTCCTGCGGCAGCTCGACGAGCTCGCCGAGGCCGAGCTCGGCGTAGCGGGCAGCGACCTCGCGCCGGCCGCGGTTCCACTCGTCGAGGTGGCCGAGGAAGATGCGCAGCATCCCAGCCTGCAGCTCGTCGAGGCGGGAGTTGTAGCCGACGAAGTCGAACTCGGTCTTGTCGCGCGACCCGTGGAACGAAAGCATCTGCACGCGGTCGGCGAGCTCGTCGTCGTTCGACGCGACGAGGCCGCCGTCGCCCAGGCAGAAGAGATTCTTCGTCGGATAGAAGCTGTACGTCGAGGCGATCCCCTGCTTTGCAACACCGGGAGCGCCGAACGCTTGCGCCGCGTCTTCGATCACGGGCACGCCGAGCGCGACGAGCTCCGCCATCGGCGCAGGCCGGCCGAACAGGTGCACCGGCATGATCGCGCGTGTGCGCGAAGTCATCTTCGCCGCGACGTCCTCGACGTCGACGTTCATCGTCGCCGGGTCGATGTCGACGAACACGGGCGTTGCACCGCGACGGGCAATCGACTCCGCCGTCGCGTAGAACGTGAACGACGGGCAGATGACCTCGTCGCCGGGACCGATCTCCATTGCGTCGAGGACGATCACGATCGCGTCCGTGCCGTTCGCGACGCCAATCGCCTTCGAGACGCCGAGGAACGCGGCAGCTTCCTCCTGGAACGCCCAGTAGTGCGGACCGCGGATGAACTGGCCGTCCTCGACGACTTCGCGGAAACGCGCTTCGAGCTCCGGAATCAGGGGCCCGTATTGCGCCTTGACGTCAATCAGCGGTATCTGAGACACGGCGTCGGCTCACTGTAGCCCAGCGGTAGAGGAGATACGCCGCGGCGAGCACCAGGCCCGCGAGCACGAGATATTCCGCGTACTTGAAGCCATGGTCGAAGCGGCGGTAGCTCGCTCCCAGGGCGTAGCCGATGCCTGCGATCGCGAACGCCCATATCGCCGAGCCGATGAGCGTCAGCACCGTGTACGGCCCCAGCGGCATCTCGAGGAAACCCGCCGGGATGGAGACGAACGACCGCACGATCGGCGTCAGGCGCCCGACGAGCACGCCGATGTTGCCCCAGCGCTCGAACCAATGCTCGGCGCGGTCGATGCGCTCGGGCGTCAGGTGCAGCCAGCGTCCGTGCTGCTCGATCAGCGGCCGGCCGCCGTACCGGCCGATCCCCCACCCGACGATCGAGCCGACGAGATACCCGAGCGTGCCGGCGAGCGCCATGACGACGAACGCGCCTGCGCCGAAGCCGATCGTGGCTCCGAAGACCGACACATGATGCGCGGACGCTAGGACCCCGGCGCCGACGGCGCCCGCGTAGAGCATCACGAGCTCGCTAAATGCGGGAAAGACGGCGTCGATCGCCATCAGCCCGAAAACGGCGTAGACGCCGTGTGAGGCAACCTGCGAGGTGAAGCTCGAGGAGACGCTCGCGAGCACGCGGCGCGATGGTACTAGCGACGGGCCACGAATGGGGCGACGAGCGACACGGTGCCGATCGAGTTCGTCGCGACGACGTGCACCTGGTAGGCGCCTGTGAACGCGAGCGATCCCGTCCACAGCCTCCCGTTCCACGGCAGCGACTGGGCGCCCGGCTGGAGCCTCTTGTTCACGAGCGTTGCGAGGACGATGCCCGTCCGCGTCTCGATCGTCGCGGACACCGTCGCCGGGTGCGCGAGCTGGAACCCTGCAGTCACCGCCGTCGCCCCCGCCGCAATGTGGCCGCTCGGCGGCGACACCTGCAGGGCGCCGAGCGTGTCGTCGAGCAACACGTCGCGCTCGGCGGTCGTCGTCTGCCCGCCGGTGGCCGTGCCGGAGACGACGAACCTCCACTGCCCCTCGGTATTCGGTTGGCCGTTCCACGTGAGGGTGTGCACGCCCGGCTGCTCGGAGTCCTGCGCGAGGGTGATCAGCGCGCCGCCCGGCCCGCTGAGCGTCGCCGTTACCTGTGACGGAGCGATGAGCTTGTACGAGAACGTCTCCGTGTCGTCGAAGCCGTCGCCGTTCGGCGAGACGACGTCCGAGGATGGTGGCGCTGCGTACACGCCCGTGTACGAGAGGAGGAGCGCGTCCCCGATCGGCGGCTCGACCTTCGTGGACGGCCGCGTGAGCAGCGTGCCGTCGAACGCCATCCCAGCGGGCGTACCGCTGCCGAGCCCCATCGCGGTGACCGCGCCGAGATTGACCATCGCATTCGCGAGCTCGTAGTTCGTCATGCCGGCGCTGTACGCGGAGCCGCCACCCTCGGCGGTGACGAGCAGGATCCGGCCATCCGCGAGCTGGCCGACCGCACTGCGCGCGCCGCGCGTGTCGAGCACCGAGTCGTCGAAGCTCTCGTTCGCGCGGAACACCGCCTTACCGGCGGAGACGAGGAGTGGGCCGCCGCCGATGGCCGCGAGCTTGCCGTTGAGATTGGGCGTCAACGTCGGCCGGATCTCGATCGTCTGGCCGGGAGGGGCCTCGGCGCTGAGATAAGGCGCCTGCGCGCCGCGCGAGACGAGCACCGCGCCGCCGGGCGGAATCGGGATGCCGCCGGTCCCGTCCTGCTCCGTGACGACGCCGCTCGCGACGGCGTTCGGCTGCAGCGGCGGAAGGGACGCGATGACGTCGACGACGACGCCGGGGCTCTCGGGCGGCGTCGTCGCACCCCATGCCGGCGTGTACAGCGTCGTGTGCCCGGCGACCGGCTTGTCGTTGAGGTCGAGCTGGCGGCGCTGGCCCGTGCCACGCCAGGTCCCGTCGAACGCGACCGGCGCGACGGTGAGCGTGCCGTCGGGAGCGATGACGAGGCTCGAGCGCGAGGAGATCGGGGCAGCGTCGAGCGCGCCGCCGCGCATGACGATTCCCGTCGGCGGGCCGCTGCCGGTGAAGAAGTCTCCGTTCACGCCGACGACTGTCGCGGCGCCGCTCGCGTCCTTCTCGATCCCGGTGAGCGGCTCCGTCCCGAAGAGCACGCCGTGCGCGAGGGCGGGACCGAGGGTGTAGAGCGACCCGTCCGGCTTCGGCGCGGTCACGACGTCGAGGACGACCGGGCCGCGCGAGGTGAACTGCACCTGGCGCTGGTAGGTCACGCCCGGCATGAGCAGCTGCTGCGAAACGATCGGCGTCGTCTGGCGGCGCGCCGCATCGGCAGCCGGTACGGCAAGCGCGCCGAAGACCACGGCGAGGATGAACACTTTGCGAAGCACGACCCCGCGACAGGGTACCGCGGCCAAAGCCCGCGTCCTCCTAGGAGCCTCAGCGACGGCTTCGTTCCGTGTATGTGGGGCTGCTACGCCGTCCGCGTTGGCTCTGGCGTAGATCGGTCGAGCCTCGAAGCGCTCGAACCAACAGTCACACCGAGGCCGGAGCGTAAGACGGGCGCAGCCGGCTTACGCGGATGCGCACTCATGCGGGCGGGGATGCGCGCCAGCGCACCAGCGCTCGCGCAGAACAAACGCGTCGCCCGGTCTGCGGAGCACAAACCCGGCTCCGCGTGAAGTGCGGAGCACTTCGCGCGGTTAGAAGACGCGCACGTCGCGATACAGCGTGTCGCGCTGCACCGGCGTCTTGCCCAGCGACCTGATCAGGTGCACGAACTCATCCGCCGTCGTGCGATACGTCGTTCCGGCGGCGGAGACGACGTTCTCCTCGATCATGACCGAGCCGAGGTCGTCGGCGCCGAACTGGAGCGCGACCTGACCGATCTTCTTTCCCTGCGTCACCCACGATGACCCGATGTGCGGCACGTTGTCGAGATAGATGCGTGAGACAGCCTGCGTGAGCAGATAGTCGAACGACGTCGGCCTCGTCTCGGGCGGCACCTTGTCGCCGAGACGGTTGCCGTCGTCCTGGAACGTCCACGAGAAGAAGGCGCGGAAACCGCCGGTCTCGTCCTGGAGCTCCCGGATCCGCCGCATGTGCTCGACGCGCTCCTCGATCGTCTCGACGTGCCCGTACATCATCGTCGCGGTCGTCGAGATGCCGAGGCGATGCGCCTCGCGCATGACGCCGAGCCATTCGCTCGTCTTCGTCTTCTTCGGCGCGATGATCTTGCGCACGCGCTCGACGAGGATCTCCGCGCCGCCGCCGGGGATCGAGTCGAGACCCGCATCGCGCAGCCGCGTCAGGGTCTCCGGAATCGTCAGCTTCGAGCGGCGCGCGATGTGTTGCACCTCGGACGGCGACAGCGCATGCAGGTGAATCTTGTACTTCGCCTTGATCGAGCTGAAGAGATCCTCGTAGTAGTCGACGCCGAGATCGGGGTGATGACCGCCCTGCATGAGGAGGCCGGTGCCTCCGAGGGCGAGCGTCTCCTCGATCTTCTTGAAGATGATCGGCTTCGGCAGGAGGTAGCCCTCGCGCACGTCGCCGGGTCGGCGATAGAAGGCGCAGAAGTCGCAGTCCGTATAACAGACGTTCGTGTAGTTGAGGTTCCGGTCGATGATGAACGTGACCCGCTCGGGATCGTGCTTGCGGTTGCGCACCTCGTTCGCGACGCGGCCGACGGCGACGAGATCGCGCGAGCGGAGCAGCGCGACTGCCTCTTCGTCGGTGATGCGCTCGCCTTCGGCGGCCTTCTCGAGGATCGCGTTCACGCGACCGCGGCGCCGGTCGTCTGCACGAAGCGCAGCTCAGGGACGACGTCGAGCTCACCCGCGTCCCGCGCGAGCTCGAGGAACGTGTACAGGCCCGCGCGCTCGCGCGGCCCGAAGCGATAGCGGAGCTTCTCGAAGTAGCGGGCGAGGAAGCCGGCCGGATAGCCATAGCGCTCGGATGCCTCGAACGCGAGCTGTTCGGGCTCCGCGCGGGCTCGCCGGACCGACGCGACGAGCGCGTCCTCGAGCTCCGCGAGGCCGTCCGCGAGCGGCTCCGGGCACGCCCAGACGGCGAAGACCATGGGCAGGCCGGTGCGCTCGAGCCACAAGCGCCCAAGGTCGAAGTGCGGGGTCGGGTCCTCGAAGGCCGACCTCAGCGCGGCGTCGCCGATGAGCAGCTTCGCGTCCGCGTCCTCGCCGAGCGGCACGTGCTCCGCCTCGGGGAGCAGCACCTTGGTCAGCACGACCGACGTCGCCGACTCCGGCGTGATCGCGACGACGCGCACCTGCTCGAGCGGCTTCTTCGATACGAGCTGGATCGACTCGACCGCGCCCTCCGATGCGACGCAGAGACGTGGGAGAAGCCGAAGCTTGTCCGCGTTGCGCGCGTACTCGATCGACGAGATCGGCGCCGTGTCGAGCTCGCCTTCGATCAGCAGCCGGTTCAGCTCCGTCGGGACGCCGAGCACCTCTTCCACCTCGGTCTCGACGCGATAGAAGACCGGCGCCATGTTCACGTAGGAGATGCGGCCGAGCTTCACCATCGGCGCAGCTCGTTGTAGAGCGTGTCGCGCTGAACGGGAGTGCGCCCCGCTTCCTTGACGAAGCGTACGAGCTCGTCGACCTTCTGCTCGGTCCCGCTCGTCGCGCCCGCTGCCTGGAAGATCTGCTCGCGTACGACCGTGCCCTGCACGTCGTTCGCGCCGAAGTGCAGCGCGACCTGCGCCATCGGCATGCCCATCATGATCCAGTAGGCCTTCACGTTCTGGATGTTGTCGAGCAGCAACCTCGACACTGCGATCATCTTGAGGTCGTCGGCCCCGGTGGTGAACTTGAAGCCGCGCCGCTCGAACACGGTGTTCTCCGGATGGAACGCGAGCGGGATGAAGGCGAGGAAGCCGCCGGTCTCGTCCTGCTGCGCGCGCAGCCGGAGGAGATGGTCGACGCGCTCCTCGTACGTCTCGACGTGTCCGTAGAGCAACGTGCAGTGGGTCGGGATCCCCATCCGGTGGGCGGTGTCGTGCACGTCGAACCATTCGTCGGGGTGCTCCTTGCCGGGCGCGATCAGCTTGCGGACGCGGTCGGCGAAGATCTCGGCGCCGCCGCCCGGCAGCGAGCCGAGGCCCGCGTCCTTCAGGACGCGCAGCACCTCTTCGTGGCTGCAGCCCTCGAGCTTCGACATGTGGTGGATCTCGGAGGCCGTGTAGAACTTCAGATGCACGTCTGGCAGCGCCGTCTTCAGCTTGCGCAGCACGTCCGCGTAGAACTCGAGGTCGACATGCGGGTTCTCGCCGTTGACGCAGTGGATCTCGGTGAACTTCGCGTGCTCGTACATGGCGACCGCGTCCGCCGCGAGCTCGTCCGCCGTGAGCGTGTAGGCGTCCTCCTGCTTCTGCGTCTTCGCGAACGCGCAGAACTTGCACTTCACGCGGCACACGTTCGTCTGGTTGAGATAGAGGTTCTGGATGAAGAAGACCTCGTCGCCGCCGCCTCGCTGCCGGCGCGCCAGATCGGCGAGCTCGCCGAGCGCGAGGAGGTCGTCCGACTCCATCAGCGTCACGCCGTCCTCGAAGTCGAGCCGCTCGCCGGTCGCGATCTTCTCCCGGATGGGGGCGAAGGTCTCCAGCATGTCGAGGACTGCCAAGGTGCCTACCTCTCTCGGTCGACGACCGCGTGCGTCAGCGATTCGAGCTCGTCGCGATGAAGCTGGCCGTTGAGGCACGCGCGGGCGCGCCTAGCGTAGTCGAGGGCGACCTCCCGCGATTGTTCGAGAGCGCCGCTCGCGGCAACCCGCACGAGCGCGCCGTCGAGCGGGCCGCCCGCGAGCGCGTCGCGCACGACCTCGTCCTGCCGCGCGGCCAGCAGCAGCGGCAGCGTCGGAGTGCCGTCGCGCAGGTCGGTGCCGGCGATCTTCCCGGTCTCGATCGTCGTCCCCGCGCAGTCGAGCACGTCATCGACGATCTGGAAGGCGACACCGAGTGCGAGGCCGTACGTGCCCGGGCCGCCGCCCAGCCGGCACGCCGCCTCGAACAGCTTCCCGGTCTTGAGGGCGCAGCGCTCGAGATATGCGTCCACCGTCGTGGCCGGGTCGTGCGTCTGCGTCCGCTGCAGCGCCTCGCCTCGGGCGAGGCACAGCGTCGCGTCGGCGAGGATCTCGACCGCGTCCGCGTCGCCCGTCGCGGTCAGCTCGGCGAAGGCCCGCGCGAACAGATAGTCGCCGGTGGCGCGTGCGGCCTCCGGCCCGTACACCGACCACGCCGCCGCCTTCCCGCGCCGGAAGTGGGCGCGGTCGATCAGGTCGTCGTGGACGAGCGTCGCCATGTGCACGAGCTCGACGGCGACGCCGGCTGCGATCGAGGGCTCCTCGTTCGAGGGGGTGGACAGGAAGACAAGGAGCGGCCGCAGGCGCTTGCCGCCGGCGGCGAGCGCCTCGTTTCCGACGGCGGCGACGAGACCGGGGTGCGACGCGACCGTACGCGCCAGCCGCTCCTCGATCGCGTCGAGGTACGACTCGAGGCCGGGCGCCTCCCGGATCTCCGCCAGGCTCGTCACTGCGCGTCCGCCACGTGGAGGGCGACGATACCCCCGGCGAAGAGGCGGAATCGCACCGTGGCGAAGCCCGCATCCTCGAGCAGCGTCGCAAGCTCCCTCGGCCCGGGGAAGCGGCGCACGCTCGCGGGCAGGTAGGTGTAGGCCGCGCCGCCGGGCACCGCCCGGCCGATAGCGGGGACGACGCGGTCGAACCACAGGCGGTAGAAGGGCGCGAGGGGGCCGCGCGCGCGCGTGATCTCGAGGACGCCGATGCGCCCGCCGGTGCGAAGCACGCGGCGAAGCTCGCGCAACCCGGCCTCGAGGTCGTCGACGTTGCGGACGCCGAAGCCGACGGTGACCGCGTCGAAGGACTCGTCGTCGAACGGAAGCGCGAGGACGTCTCCGCGCACCCATTCGATCTCGCGGGCCTTCGTGCGTGCGCGGTCGAGCATGGCCGCGGAGAAGTCGAGGCCGACGACGTCGGCGCCTCGCGCCCGCGCGGCGATCGCGAGATCGCCCGTGCCGCAGCAGGCATCGAGGACGCGGTCGCCACTGCGCACGACCTGCTCGACCGTGATCCGCCGCCAGCGCCTGTCGAGCCCGGCGGTCATGACGCGGTTCATCGCGTCGTACACGGGCGCGATGCGGTCGAACATGCGCTGCACGCCGTCTGCCGGCAGGCGCCCCGTCTGTACCACTACTGGCCCCACCGCTTTGCGGCGACGTTCTCGATGCCGAGCTGGTCGAGCGCGCGCGCGACGACGAAGTCGACGAGGTCGTCGACCGTCTCCGCCCCGTGGTAGAAGCCCGGCGCGAGGAAGAGGATCGTCGCGCCGGCTTCGCGCAGGGTGAGCATGTTGCGCAGGTGGATGGCCGAGAGCGGCGTCTCGCGCGGCATGAGGACGAGGCGGCGCTCCTCCTTGATCGCCACCGACGCCGCGCGGTGGATGAGGTTCTGCATCGCGCCGGAGGCGATCGTCCCGAGCGTGCCCATCGAGCAAGGACAGATGACGTACGCATCCACCTTCGCCGAGCCGGACGCGTACGGCGCCTTCCAGTCGTTGGGGTCGTACAGCGTCGCCCGCGGCGCGTGCTCGAGCAGGCGGGCGAGCGTCTCGTCCCGCGAGAGCTTCGCGTTGCCGTACAGCTCGGTGGCGAGCACCTCGACGCCGGCGCTGGACGCGCAGACGCCGATCTCGCAGTCAGCGGCGGCGAGAGCCTCGAGCAGCCGGGCAGCGTACGGGGCGCCCGAAGCGCCCGTGATCCCGAGGAATACGTGCATTCCCCGGGATTCTCGCTGTTACCGCTTCCCCTTGGAGGATTCGAGGAAGACGGCGAGCTCTTGCAGCCTCGCCGTGCCGAGAGAGGCGAACTTCGGCATCGGCGAACCGGGGGTCACGCAGGAGGGGCACTGGAGGTGCCTGATCTGGAAGCTGATGCCGAGGTTGCGCGCGCCGATCGCGGTCAGATCCGGGGCGCCGAGGTTCGACGAACCGGTGCCGAGATACGTGTGACACGCCGTACAGCCCGCCGTCGCGAACAGCTTCGCCCCCGGCAGCGCGGTCGCGGGCAGCTTCTCCGCACTGACCCACGACGGGACGTCTGCGATCACCTCGGAGGCGAGCGCCTCCTTCGCCGTCGCGCCCTTCCAGGTGAGGATGCCCATGGAGAAGATCGTCAGCACGGCGGCGACCATCGCCACCGGGCGCCGCGACGGGCGCCGCTCGCGGCGCAGGTCCATGAACGGCAGGGCAAGCAGCAGGATGAGCGCGATCGTCGGCACGCCGATCGTCCCGAGGAACACCGTCTCCGGCCACTTGAAGATGCGCAGGAGATAGAAGAGGAAGTAGAAGTACCAGTCCGGCCGGGGGACGAAGCTCACCGTCCCCGGGTCGGCGGGCGGCGCGTACTCGGGGCCGATGAGGCCCTTGTGCAGGCCATCGTGGTGCGGCCCGTACGACGTCCACTTCCAGATGACGGCGAGGCCCACGATCACGGAGACGACGATGAGGCTCATCACCGTGTCGTGGAACATCGCGTACGGGTAGAACGACTTTCCGCGCTCCTTGACGTCCTTCTTGTAGCGCGCGAATCCCGCCCGGCGCTCGTCGAGGCCGCTCGGCTTCTCTTCCGCCATCAGTCGCTGCCTCCCGAGGCGCCGCCGTGCGGCGCAGGACGTGTCAAGCCGGTGCGCACCGACGAGGGCTCCTCGACGACGTCGCGCCCGGCGGCCTCACGCGACCACGGCGGCGAGGTCACGCCGAGCCGAATGACGAGATACAGGTGCAGCGTGATGAGCGAGATGATCCCGGCCGGGATCACGAGCATGTGCAGCGAGTAGAAGAGCGACAACGTGTTGCCGTTGATCTCCTGGCCGGACCGCAGGAATTGCGCGAGCCATGGGCCGAGGAACGGCGCCGTCCCGTTCAGGTTGATGCCGACGACGCTCGCCCAATACGCCGTCTGATCCCACGGGAGGAGATATCCGGTGAAGCCCGCCGTCAGCCCGAGCACGAGCAGCAGCACGCCGATGATCCAGTTCAACTCGCGCGGGTACTTGTACGCCCCGAACAGGAACACGCGCCCCATGTGCAGGAACATGAGGATGATGAAGACGCTCGCGCCCCACTTGTGCATGCCGCGGACGAGCCAGCCCATCGTCAGGTGGTCGGTGATGTTCTGGATCGACGAGTACGCGTCGTGCGGCGACGGCTTGTAGTACATCGCGAGGATCACGCCCGTGACTGCCTGGACGAGGAACGCCGTCAGCGTCGCCGAGCCAAGCGTCTGCATCCAGTTCGTGTCGGACGGGACCTTGCGGAAGAGGAAGTACTTCACGCCGCCGACGAGGCCTGAACGCTCCTCGAGCCAGTCGAGCGGATACGTCGCCGCGGCGAGCATCTGCTCGCGGCGAACCTGAGCGCGACTTGGTTCGCGACGGATCGCCATCAGTGGTGCGGCGGCTGGAGGGGATAGAACCACTGCTCCGGCCCGTCCACGTGTTGCCCGGGCCCGGAGAGCTTGTACTTGTAGATCTTCGCCTGGGCGCCGGTGCCGACGACGTGCGACACCGAGAACGTGCTCAGCAGCACGAGGTGGCCGTTGTCGATCTCGAACGAATAGCGGTCGAGCGCGCGCACGGGCGGGCCGGCGGTGCGGTTGCCCTCTGTGTCGTACTGCCCGCCGTGGCACGGGCAGCCGAAGCCGGCCGGCACGACGGGGCGCAGGAGGATCGCGCCGTTGACGGTGTGCTCGGTCACGTTCTTCTCGCCGAGGATCGCGCCGGTCGGGCCGTTCGCCTGGACGGGACAGCCGAGGTGCGCGCAGCGGTTCGAGATGATCGTGAAGCTCGGGACGTTGTTGCCGACGACGCCGTTGTTGCGCACGAACGCCGTACGCCGTGACACCTCGCCTTCCGAGGGGTCGACGGTGAATGTCGAGATGAACCATTTCCCGATCGGGTAGGCGTCGACCGGGCCCATGTCCACCTTGTGGCCTTTCTGGCCGATGAACGCTGGGAGCAGCGCGAAGCCCGCGACGGGAAGCGTTACGAGGCCGCCGATGATGCCGCCGAGACCGAGCGTCGCGCCTTCGAGGAAGCGGCTGCGCGGCATGGCCTGGGCAGCCGGCTTCGCTTCCGGCATGGCGGCGGCCTCCGCCGGCGTCGCCTCCCGCACCTCCGCGGTGACGGTCGGCGCGGCGCGACGTATCTCCGAGGTCGCCTCACGCGCCCACAGGAAGCCGAACACGATCGCGATCACGGCCCCGATCGAGGCGATGACCATCGGGTCGACGATCAGCCCGACAAGGGCGACGGCAATGCCGACGGCGAAGCCGAGCGGCCAGATGGTGGGCGACGGGCCGTGCTCGGGCGGCCCCGGTGTCATCCCCTCCTCGCGCATCCGGCCCTGATTCAACCTGATCGGGGTGTCCTTTGCGCGGCGAACCCGTACTCCGCCCACCGCCGGTCGACGAGCGCCTTGACCTCCGACGTCATCTCGATCTCCTCGGGCCACGGACGTGCACCCTCCTCGGGGAGCTTTGCGGTGGCGTCGATGCCCAGCTTCCCGCTCACGAACTGGCGCGCCGGCGCGTGGTCGAGATGGTCGGTCGGCCCTTCGCTGAGAATGACGTCGCGCGCCGGGTCGACGTTCGCGCCGGCGTAGAAGAGGACTTCAGCGTAGTCGTGCACGTTCACGTCGGCGTCGACGACGACGACGCACTTCGTGAGGCTCAGCATGCCGAGGCCCCACAGCGCGTGCATCACCTTCTGCGCCTGGCCCGGATACGACTTCTCGATCGAGACGATGCAGCAGTTGTGGAAGGCGCCGGCGATGGGAAGGTCGTAGTCGACGATCTCCGGCACGGTCGTGCGCACCGCGGGCAGGAAGATGCGCTCCGTCGCCTTGCCGAGCCACGCGTCCTCCTGCGGTGGCTTGCCGACGACGATGGACGGATAGATCGCGTCGCGCCGCATCGTCATGGCGGTGATGTGGAACACTGGGAACGGCTCCGCCGCCGTGTAGTAGCCGGTGTGGTCGCCGAACGGCCCCTCTTCCCCGAGCTCGTCCTTCGCGATGTAGCCCTCGAGCACGATCTCCGCGTTCGCCGGCACATCGAGGTCGACGGTGACGCCGCGGACGAGCTCGACCGGCTCACCGCGGAGGAAGCCCGCGAGCATCAGCTCGTCGACGTTCTTCGGCAACGGAGCGCTCGCGGAGTACGCCGTGATCGGATCGAGTCCGAGCGCGACTGCGACCGGGATGCGGCCCTCGGTCGCGAGCCAGTCGGCACGCCCGTCCTTGTGGATCTGCCAGTGCATGAACGTCGTGGCGCGGTCGATCACCTGCATGCGGTACATGCCGACGTTGCGCGAGCCGTCGCGCGGGTCGCGGGTGATGACGGCCGGCAGGGTGATGAACGGCGCCGGGTCGCCGGGCCAGCAGCGCTGAATGGGAAGTCGGCCGAGGTCGACCTCATCGCCACGCAGCACGATCTCCTGGCACGCGCCCTTGCGCACTGTGTGCGGCAGCGAGTCGGCGATCGACTTGAGCTTCTGCAGGCCGCGAACCTTCTCGATCAGCCTCGTGGGCGGCTGCATCTCGAGGACGTCGGCGAGCTTGCGTGCGACGTCGTCAAGGCGTTCGACCCCGAACGCGAGACACATGCGGCGCTCGGTCCCGAACTGGTTGATCAGCAAAGGATGCTGCGCGCCCTTCGGATGCTCGAACAGAAGCGCCGGCCCGCCGGCCTTCACCGTGCGGTCGACGATCTCCGTGATCTCGAGATCGGGATCGACCTCGGCCGCAACGCGGACGAGCTCGCCCTCTCGCTCGAGCAGCGCGATCCACTCGCGCAGGTCCTCGACCACTAGCGGCGGTGGCGGAGCCAGTGCGTCAGCTCACCGAGTGCGATCACCGCGACGAAGATGAGGCCGACGCCGAGCATGACAAGGACGGTCTTCTTGCCCTCCTCGGCGGCCGTCTCGACGGCGAGCAGTGGGAGCTGCGCGAGCACGGGCGGAATCTACCGAAGCAGGAGGTGCGCGGCGAGGGCTTCGTCCACCGCCGCGTCGCCGGCAGCCGCGCGCGCCGCCGCTTCGAGCGGGGCGGGGTCGCCCCGGAGGCGCAGCGCCCCGCGGGCGTCGTCGAGCCGGGGGCCGGTGCCGAGGAGCGCGGCGCTCGCGGCCCAGAGCGCGCCGTCCCCGTCGGCGTCCTCAGCGCGGAGCTGGCTGCAGAGAGAGATGAGCTCGGACAGGTCGGACACGGCGTCGGTCTCCCCGAACGAGGCGATGCGCACGAGCCCGTGGGCATACAGGTAGTCGCCGAGCAGCAGCGCGAGGTCGGGGTCGGAAGGAGCGAACAGGCGCGGCGTCCCGTAGTGCGCGAGGTAGCCCTCGTAGATTGTCTCCAGCCCGACGGCGAATCGAGGCTCCGCGAGCGGCGAGAACACCGAGACGAGCCTTCGCTCCTCGACGGGGCGCAGTGAAGTTCGCCACAGCGCGCTCTCGTCGGCGGCGCCGTCGGCTATCTCGTCCCACACGCCGCGATCGTCCTGTCGATGTCTTCGTCCGTGTGGGCGAGCGAGACGAACATCGCCTCGAACTGCGACGGCGCGACGTAGATGCCGGCGTCGAGCAGGTGACGGAAGAGCGCGCCGTATCGATCGGTGTCGCAGTGCTGCGCCTCCTCGAAGTTGCGTACCGGGCCGTCCGTCATGAACAGCGTCAGCATCGCTCCGACCCGCTGCACCACGCCGAAGGGCGCGAGACCGTCCGCGAGCCGTGCCGAGCGACGCTCGAGCTCCGCGTACACCTGCGGGGCCCGCAGGCGGCGGAGAACGGAGAGCCCGGCAGCTGTCGCGAGCGGGTTCCCGGACAGCGTGCCCGCCTGGTACACGGGGCCGGAAGGCGCGAGCAGGTCCATCGCGTCCGCGCGTCCGCCGAACGCCGCGAGCGGCAGGCCACCGCCGACGATCTTCCCGAGGATGGTGAGGTCGGGCCGAACGCCGTACAACTCCTGCGCGCCGCCGCGTGCGACGCGAAAGCCGGTGATCACCTCGTCGAACACGAGGAGCGCGCCCGACGCGTCGCACAACGCACGCAGGAGCTCGAGGAAGCCGGGCTCCGGCGGAACGACGCCCATGTTCCCCGCGACCGGCTCGACGATGATTGCGGCGAGGCCTTCGCCATAGCGCAGGACTGCCTCGGCAACCGCCTCCGCGTCGTTGTACGGCGCCACGATCGTGTCCGCGGTCACGGCGGTCGGCACACCGGGCGTGGACGGGATGGCCAGCGTGGCGACACCGGAACCGGCGCTGGCGAGCAGCGCATCGGCGTGGCCGTGGTATCCGCCGGCGAACTTCAGGATGCGGTCGCGTTTCGTGAATGCGCGCGCGAGCCGAAGCGCGCTCATCGCCGCCTCCGTCCCGGACGAGACGAGACGCACGCGCTCGACCGACGGGAACGCGTCGACGATCTCGGCGGCGAGCTCGACCTCGGCCTCGGTCGGCGCGCCAAAGCTTGTGCCGCGCAGTGCCGCTGCGCGCACGGCCTCGACCGTCTCCGGATCTGCGTGGCCGAAGAGCAGCGGCCCCCACGACAGCACCCAGTCGAGGTAGCGGTTCCCGTCGACGTCCTCGAGATATGCGCCCTCGCCGCGGGCGACGAAGAACGGCTCGTCCAGCCCCACCGCCTTCATCGCGCGGACGGGCGAGTTGACGCCGCCGGGAATCAGCTCGAGCGCGCGCCGATACAGATCGGAACGCACTGTCAACGCACGACCGGCGCCAGGCACCAGTCGTTCACCGCTTGCATCCATCTCACGAACCTCGAGTGCCTGGCTCCGGGGTACCTAAAGCCAAGCGGCGAGGTCTTTGGTCCAGTAGCTGATGATCAGATCCGCGCCTGCGCGCTTGATCGCCGTCAGCGACTCGAGGGCTGCCTGCCGCTCGTCGAGCCAACCGGCGCGGGCCGCAGCCTTCACCATCGCGTACTCACCGGAGACGTTGTACGCGGCGATCGGCGCGTCGAACGCCTCGCGCGCCGCGCGGATCACGTCGAGATACGGAAGCGCGGGCTTGATGATGAGCGCATCGGCTCCCTCGTCGAGATCGAGCTCGCACTCGCGCAACGCCTCGCGCACGTTGGCGGGATCCATCTGGTAGCCGCGCCGATCGCCGAACGACGGCGACGATCCGGCCGCCTCGCGGAACGGGCCGTAGAACGCTGACGCGTACTTCGCCGCGTACGACAGGATCGGCGTCGACTCGAGCGAGTGGTCGTCGAGCGCCTCGCGGAGCGCGCGCACACGGCCATCCATCATGTCGCTCGGCGCGACGACGTCGGCGCCCGCTTCGGCGTGGCTGACCGCTGTGCGCGCGAGCAGCTCGAGACTCCGATCGTTATGCACCTCGCCGTCGACGATCACGCCGCAGTGACCGTGCGACGTGTACTCGCAGAGGCAGACGTCGGTGACGAGCACGAGGTCGGGGAACTCGGGGCGCAGTGCGCGCAACGCCTGCTGGACGATCCCGTCCTCCTCCCAGGCGCCGGTCGCCTCCTCGTCCTTCTCGTCCGGGATGCCGAACAGGATCACGGCGCGAACGCCGAGGCGGACGAGGTCCTCGACCTCGCGCAGCAGGCCGTCGACCGTCACGCGCGACATCGCCGGCAGCGCCTCGTCGGGCAGCGCCTCGGGCGCGACGAAGAGCGGCATGACGAACTGGTCGAGCGACAGCCTCGTCTCGCGGACGAGCCCGCGTAGCCCGCCGGTCCGGCGGAAGCGGCGGAGACGGACCTCGGGAAACGAGCTCACGCGGAAAGAGTACGCGCGCCGAGGCGGGCGAGCACCCACGAGACCCCACCGATCCCCACGAGCCAGGCCGCCTCGACGCCGACCACGTGCCACGGGCTCGTGTCGTAGAGGGCGGCGCCGAAGAGCCGGACAGCGTGCGCGAAGGGCAGGAAGATGCTGACCCAGTACGCGAGCGGCACGGCACCCCGCGGCACGAGGCCGAGGAAGACCACCGGCAGCACGAGCAGGACGGCAAGCAGCGACGCAGTCCGGGCCTCGCGCGCGAGCGCCCCGAGCAGCGTGCCCGCGGCGCCGACCACGGCAGCGACGAGGAGGACGCCGGCGAGGAGCAGTGGCAGCCGTGACCACGGCTCGCCGCCGGTGACGCCGCCGACGTCGACGACGATTCCGAACACGATCGCGATCGCGGCGCCGAGCACGAGACCGACGGCGGCGGCGAGCGCGACCTTCGACCAGACGAGCTGCCCGAGCGACACGAGGCCGCGACGCAGCCGCCCGATCGTCCCTTCGTCCCGCTCGGCCGCCGTCGCGCCGGCGGCGAGCAGCAACGCGAGGAACGTGACGGTGACCGCGATGCCGTACGACTGCACCTGCGCAGAGAGCAGCCACGTGCGGCCGTGCGACTTCGCCTGCTGGAGCGCGATCGGGTTCGCCGTCGCACGCAGCGCCTCGCCCGTCTGCGCGAGGCCCTCCTTGGCCTGGCGGACGAAGTTCGCGATTGCGGCGACGCGCTTGCTCTGCGGCAGCTTCGCGAGCTCCTGCGACGTGCGGTCGAGCCCGAGGACGTCGAACTGCTTGCCGACGAACTTCCCATTGCCTCCGTGCAGCAGCAGCTTCACGAACTCGAGGTTGGCGGTGATGTAGCCGCCCTGGAGCTGCTGGTTGAGCTGATAGACGAGCGACTGCACCTGCTGCGTCACACGCGGAGCGAGACCGCCGCTTCCGGTCTTGAGGATCAGGTGCGGACTGACGACCGTCGTCTCGAGATCGCCGAGGAAGCCCGGCGGCACGGTGATCGTCGCCACCACCTTGCCGTTGTCGAGCTCGCGCGCGGCCTCTGCGTCCGAGAGGCGCACGAGCGTCACCTGCTTCGCGACGTCGTCGATCACCGTCTGGATGTGGAAGCGGTGGCCGCCGACGACGATCACCTGCGGCAAGTTGTCGTCGTCGACGAACGCGACCCGGGGCTTCGCCGCGGCGTAGCCCGCGACGAGGCCGACGAGCAGCGCGATGACGATCGGGTACGCGACGAGCGCGCCGAGCAGGAGCGGCGACCGGCGAAGGACGCGTAGGTCCTTGCGCAACAGCAAGAGCACGGCGGTCAACCGAACACCTCCTCGACGCCGAGCGACGCGATCTGCCCGTCCTGGAGGACGATCGTGCGCGACGCGTGCTCGATCTCCTCGAGGTTCTGCGTGGAGAAGCAGACCGCGCCGCCTTCCGCGCGCAGCGCGTCTGCGACCTCCCAGACACGCTTCCGCTGGCCCGGGTCGAGCGCTGCCGTCGGCTCGTCGAGTAGCAGCACCCTCGGCTCACCGAGCAATGCGAGCGCGACGTTCAACCGTTGGCGGTTCCCGACCGACAGCTCGCCCGACGGACGCGCCGCCGTCGGCAGCGCGAAACGATCGAGCATCTGCGTCGCGATACCCCGAGGGTCGCGCGCTCCTTCGAGCTGCGCGAACAGCTCGAGGTTCTCGCGCGCGGAGAGTCGCGAGTAGTGCGCCGGTTTCTGCGGGACCCAACCGACGCGCGCGTGGGTCTCCACCGTGCCCTCGCTCGGCTCGAGCGCGCCGGCGAGGATCGCGAGCAACGTCGACTTGCCGGCGCCGTTCGGCCCGACGAGCGCGACCATCTCGCCGGAATTGAGGTCGAGGTCGGTCGGCGCAAGCGCAACGATTGCGCCGTACTTGCGCCCGACGCGCAGCGCCCGCAGGAGTGGGGCCGTCACGGCGCCGCGGGTGCGGGCGGCGCTTCGGGCGGGACGAGGTCGACGTCCACCACGATGGGCGTGTCGGTATCCCACTTCTGCAGCTCGATGCGCTCGGCGAAGAACCCCCACACCGCGCGCGCGGCGGAGAGGAGCGGGAGCGAGACGAGGATGCCGGGGAACCCGTAGACCTCGGCGCCGGCGAGAAGCCCAAAGATGACGAGCAGCGGATGCAGGCGCAGCGTGCGCCCCATGACGTTCGGGACGACAAGGTGCCCCTCGAGCTGCTGGATGGCGAGGTAGAGGAGCGCCACCCACAACGCCGCGATCGGATGCGTCACGAGCGCGTAGATCACGGGCGGCAGCGCGCCGAGCCACGGGCCGACGTACGGGATCAGTTCGGTCACGCCCGCCCACGCGCCGAACAGCAGCGCGTAGCGGCCGCCGTGCGGCAGCAGACCCGTCATCCCGAGGACCCATACGCCGATGCCCGAGCTCGCGCCGATGATGAGCGAGAGCAGGAGCTGGCCCTTCACGTAGCTCATCAACGCGTGCTCCATCCTCGTGATCAGCGGCTTGCTCCCGGGGTGCGGTGGAAACCGCCGGTCGACCGCGGCCGCAAGTCGTTGCATGTCGAGCAGCATGTAGATGGACACGACGACGACGAAGAGCGCGCTGAAGAGCAGCGACACGACCGCGAGCCCGGCTCCTTCAGCCCAGTTGAGCGCCTTCGTCGTGTACTTCTCGACGTCCTTCGTCCCGATCGAGTTGAGGAACTTCCTGCCGCCCTTCTCGACGTGGACCTGCTTCAGGTGATGCGTGTTCAGCCAATGCTGCAGACGGGCGAGATCGTGATTCGCGCCGGTCGCATGGGTTTGTCCGGAGACGACCGTAAAGTAGTTGTCGATCCGGTGACTGGCAGTGCGCGTCTGCTGCACGACAACAGTCGCCAAAGCGAGGACTGCGAGTGCGAGCGCTGCTGCAAACGCCAAGTAGACGACCGCGACCGCGAGGCCGCGCGGGATCCAGACCCTTCCCAGTCCACGAACGAGCGGATTGAGGAGCAGGGCGATGAGCAGCGCCACGAGGAAGAGGAACACCACGTGACGCACGGCTCCCGCCACGACCCACACGAACACGAGCAGCAGCGGCAGCCCCACCAGCTGTACCCAGCGCGGGATCTCGATCCTCGACGCAGCGGGGCCAGTCGCCATCCGAACGATCGTATCGCGGAGGTCAGCCGGATTCGGCGCCCCACAAAGGGGGCCCCGCAAAGTGCGCAGCACTTTGCGGGGAGAGATTCCTGGGAGTGGACTGAGGGCGCTCTAGCCCTCGAATGGGTGGAACCCCAGTTGAACGACCCACTGCCGTCCGATACGGTGCCGCTCGACATGCCGTCCTCGCGTCCCAGCAGGAGGCGGCGCGTCGAACGTCGGGAGGTGCGTGACGCGCGCCGAGCTCGGCGGTTCGCGCTGCTCATCCTGCTTGCCGTTGTCCTCGTCGTGGCCCTCGCTCTCACCGCGTTCGGTGGAGGAGCGTCGAACAACGTCGCGAGGCTGTCGGTCGCACGCTCGATCGCGAGCGCGACGCAGCCGTATCCGCAGATCGTTGCCGTCCGCGGCCCCGTGCGCCTGCAGATGCCGGTCACACAGAGCCAGACGACTGCCATCGGCTACCACTCGGCAAACGACGGCGCGCTCACACTCGCGCCGCTCGGCCGTCAGGGCAACGAGGGCGTCGTCCAGCGCGTGTTCCACGCGATCTTCGGCGGATCCGGCGGACATCCGGTGTGGTACCGGCTCGACGGCGGCGCGCTCTCCGCGCTCGACGTCGGCGCCTCGCCCGGGACCGACGTGTACTCGCCGGTGGACGGAACGGTGGTCGGCATCGCACCGTTCGTCGTGGCCGGACGGCACTTCGGCTCACAGATCGACATCCAGCCGCAGAACGCGCCGTCCCTCGTCGTCACGCTCACACAGCTCCGTCCCGACGCCGCCCTTCGCGTCGGCAACGACGTCGTCAGCGGCCGCACGAAGGTCGGGACGGTGATCGACCTTTCGCGCGTCGAGCGGCAGGCGCTCGCGCGCTACACGAACGACGCGGGCGACCACGTCTCGATCGAAGTGCGCGCCTCAGCGGCACTGGCGCTCAACTGAGACTCCTCTTTCTCGCAGACGTGTTCGGCGCGCCCGGCCGGCTGGCGGTCGAGACACGGCTACCGGGCCTGCGCGACGAGCTCGACGTGGACGTCTGCATCGTCAACGGCGAGAACATCGCCGACGGCGCGGGCATCACGGGCAAGCTCGCCGACCGGCTGCTCGCCGCAGGCGCCGACGTGATCACGCTCGGCAACCACGCATTCAGGCGCGACGGCATCGGGGCATACCTCGCGACGAGCGAGCTCGTCATCCGTCCAGCGAACGCGGGGTCGCAACTTCCGGGCCGCGGCATTGCGGTCGTCGAGGCGCGGAACGGCGTCCGAGTCGCGGTCATCAACCTGCTCGGCAACCTGTTCATCGACGCCGCGATGTCTCCGTGGGAGATGGTGGACGAGCTCGTCGACGAGGCACGCGCTCAGGCGCCGGTCGTCATCGTCGACTTCCACGCCGAGGCGACGAGCGAGAAGATGGCGCTCACGCGCTGGCTGGACGGGCGCGTCACCGCGGTCATCGGGACGCACACGCACGTGCAAACGAACGACGCGCGAATCCTCCCGGGCGGGACCGCAGCGGTCAGCGACGCCGGGATGACCGGGCCGCACGACTCGGTGATCGGCGTGGTCGCCGAGCTGGCGATCCGCCGCATGCGCACGCGCCTGCCCGTGCGCTTCCAGCCGGCGGAAGGCGACGTCCGCATCGAGGGAGTCGTCGTCGACTGCACGGACGACGGCCGCGCAGAGCGGATCGAGCTGCTTCGGGTCGCGGTCTAACTCTCCGCAGGCGGAATGTCCGCCCAGTGGCGGAAGTCCATCTGCTGCGCAGGGACGCGTGCCCGCTTGAGCGCCGCGGGTGCGAGGACGGTGATGGCGGCGAAGGGGAAGAACCACGGGATGTACGTATAGAGCCAGTACGTCTGGACGAGCTCGAAGCCGGCCAGGAGCGCGGCCGTGAGGGCGGCGAGCTGGAGCGGCGACTTCCGGCGCGGGACGAAGGCGACTGCGACCGCACCGATGACGAGGAGCACCTGGAGCAGGCGCTGCAGGAGGTGCAGGTTCGGCAGCCCGCGCGCGTGGTACTGCTGCCAGTCCCACAAGGAGAAGGGCGAGTCGCGGCCGAGCTGCCACGCGACCGTGCGATCCCAGAAGACGCGGAGCTCGTGCAGCGGGCTCGGCTCGAGGAGAACGACGGAGAAGACCGCCACGGTGGTCACCGCGAACGCGAGCAGGAATCGCAGCGACGGGCGCCGGTCGGGATACGTCGCCCAGAGCGGCGCGACGATGAGCGATGCGAACTTGCTCCATCCGGAGAGCGCGCCGAACACGCCGCGACCCGCCGGCGACGACGCGAGCCAGAAGCCGAAGATGAGGAAGCACGGCATGATCGTGTCGTTCGTGTTCGAGTTGGACGCGTACTGCGTGAACGGATAGGCGGCCCATGCGAATGCGAGCATCGCGGCGAGTCGCGCGCCCCCGAAGCGCAGGCCGACGAGGAAGAGCCCGAGCATGGACAAGAGGTCGAACAGAATCGACGTGAAGTGCACGGAGGGGAGGCTGTCCCACTTCCCGCTCCAGCCGAACGCGAGGAAGCCGGGGATGTAGGCCTCGTACGCCGTCGGCCCGTACGTGTCACCCTGCGGGTTCGCCGACTCGCAGCGGCCGTTCGTCTGGATGTGGTCGCGGATCTCGCCGGAGCTGTCCGCGGGACCGCAGGCCGGGCGGCTGTCCTCGACCGGGAAGTTTCCCCACGGCGCTTGGCCTTGCGAGACGATGCGCTGCGCGCCGATCACGCCGGAGTAGCCGACGTCGATGACGTTCGACGCCTCGACGTTGAGGCCGACGCGAAAGCCGGCGAGAAAGACGGCCGCGGCGATGAGGAGCCACGTCGGCCACAGCGCGCGCGACCCGGAGCCGCGACCGGTCACTCCGATCCAGATCCCGCGCCCGAGCACCCAGATGAGTGCCGGATAGAAGAGCGGAACGGCGGTGAAGACGTTCCCGTGGTTGAAGTACCAGAGCGAGGCCGTCGGCGACAGCAACATGATGAGGTCGAGGTTTCGGAGCGACAGCGGCCGCCGAAAGTTGCCGAGCCCGATCAGGAACGCGGCGCAGAACGCGCCCCAGATCCACGGGCTGTTGATCTTGTCGCCGCCGAACGCGCCCTTGACGCCGCGCAGCATCCCCCACGCAACCTGCGGCCCTGTCCACATGCTGACCACTGCGCCGCTCGCGTCGTCGACGGTCCCTTCCACCACCTCGCCCGCCTTGCCCCACCAGATCTTGACCGTCCACTGGTGCGTGGTCGCGTCGTACGTCTCCTCGTCGGTGAACCCGGTCTTCGGGTAGCGCGCGAGCCACGCTTTCGCCTTGGGGTTGCTCTTGACGATCGCGAGCGCCTGCCCCTTCGTCAGCCGGGCGACGTTCGCGGTCGGCGCGAACGGCGTCTGGATGAGGTGGCCGTGCGCGTCGTAGACGGGCGACGTGACTGTCGTCCCGGCGCGGGCGGCAGGCACGAGGGCACACGCGCAGGCGGAAACGACGAGAAGACGGCGCGCCAACGCCGCCAAGGCTAGATCGTCATGGGCGCTGGTGCCGGAACGACCAGAGCTTGTTGCCGACGAAGTTCAGCGGCGTGACGACGGCGATGGCGATCGCCTGCCCGACGAGCTTCCCGGCGCCGACCGAGATGAGCAGGTCGAGCACGAGGAGGTTCGCGCCGAGCGATCCGAGCGAGACGACGAAGAAGCGCATGCCCTGCGCGGCCACACCGCGGCGCCGGTCGCGGAACGTCCAGAGGCGGTTCCAGGTGTAGTTGCTCGTGACGGCGACGAGGAACGACCCGGTGGCCGCGAGAAGGTAGTGCAGGCCGACGTGCAGGAGCGCCGCGTACACGCCGAGGTTGATTGCGTATCCGACCGCGCCGACGACGCAGAACTTGCCGAGCTGCTCCCAGTTGTGCCGGGCGCGGAGTGCACCGCTGACGTCGACCACCAGCGACACGGTACGGTCAGGCCGCGGTCGCCGCAGAGGCGGCGAACGAGAAGCCGGCGAGTGGGACGCGATCGCGCCGGCCGTCCAGCTCCGCTTCCAACTCGATCACATCGCCGTTCGGGGCGACCCACATGTCCACGAGCGTCCCCGCCGGAACGCCGGCGCGATCGATCTCGGTGCCGAGGAGCGACCGGAACGAGGCGCCCCGCTTGCGGTAGAAGCCGACGTCGTCGAGCAGCATCAGCGCCGAACCGACGGCGATGACATCCTCGGCGGGTTGCGACGCGGCGAAGGGCAGAAAGCGCGACGCCTCGTCGCCGCTTTCCACGACGAAGCCGAGGAGACGGCGGCCGGCGGCGTCGAGCAGAAGATCGACGGGCCGCCCGAGGAGGATGCCGTGCAGCCGGACGGGAGTGCCGAGCAGACCGGCCGCGGAACGTGACCCCATGGCGACATCCTTCCTATCCAGGTGGACGCTGAGCAAACGTGACCGGGAATCAGCGCCCGTCGAACCCCTCGGCGCCGATGAGCGGCACGAAGCGGCAGGGCACGGTGCGAAGCACCGCCGGGCCTTCCGGCGTCCGCACGACCACCTGGAGGAGCTGCTCCCACCGGTCCCCGACGGGCACGACGAGGCGGCCGCGCACCACGAGTTGCTCGTACAGGGCCTCGGGCAGGTGCGGCGCGGCGGCCGCGACCGCGATCGCGGCGAACGGGGCGTGCTCGGGAAGGCCGCGGCTGCCGTCGCCGACGTGCACGTGCACGCGGTCGCCGTACCCGGCAGCGTCGAGCAGCTCGCGGGCGCGATCGGCAAGCGCCGCGATCCGCTCGATCGAGTGCACCTCACCGGCGAGCTCTGCGAGCACGGCGGCCTGGTAGCCGGAGCCGGTGCCGACGTCGAGGACGCGTTCCGGGCCATGGAGCCCGAGCTCCTCGCAGATGCGCGCCACCATGTACGGCTGCGAGATCGTCTGTCCCTCGCCGATGGGCAGCGCCGCGTCGGCGTACGCGCGCCTCTGCAGCTCGGGCGGCACGAACAGTTCGCGTGGAACGCGCTCCATGGCGGCGAGCACTCGTTCGTCCACGATGCCGCGCGCGCGCAGCTGCCGTTCGACCATCGCGTGCCGCTCAGCGAGCATCGGCGGTGACGCCGACGCCGAAGTGCTCGCGCACCGCGGGCGTGATGTCGGTGATGCTGCGGATCTCTGCAGCGACGCCGATCGTGAGCAATGGAACGGTCGAATCCCCGGCCACGAGCGAGCCGTGGCTCCCGCCGCCCGCGTGATGGCGTCCGCCGAGATCGGTGAACTCCCACCCCTCCGTCGCGGACACGAGCAGCTCGCCGGCATTCGGGTTCGCCAGGGCCGACCAGGAGCGTGCGAGCGCGTCCGGATGGTCGAGGATCGCCGCGTCCCCTGCTGTCTCCCAGCCGTCGCCGGCGGGACGGAAGCGGAACTCCTCGCCTTCGCGCCGTGCGACAGCGTCCTCGTCCTCGCGGCGCAGGGTCACCTCGACCGCCGGCTCCGTGTCCAGGCGTGCGGCGAGCGCGGCCGCGTCCACCCGCGCATTCCGGCGGAGATAGAGCTGCCCGGCCCGGTTCGACGCCGTGACGATGACTTCGCGCTCGAGCGACGCGAACGGCGCCTCCAGCTGCGCGGTGCGCTCGACCGTCGTCTGCCCGTGATCCGACGCGAGCACCACCGCATAGCGCTCGAGGAACGCCTCGCCGCCGCCGGCTGCGTCGAGCAGGCTCTGCACGGCTGCGTCCGTCCGCGCGAGCGCGACGTCCTCCGCGCCATCCGGACCATGCACGTGCGACGAGTAGTCGAAGTCGGAGAGGTAGTACGCGAGGAAGTCGAAGCCGTCGCGCGTCACGAGCCAGCGCCCGACTGCGGAGGCGTACGCGTCGGTCGATCCGCCGGCGCGATTGTGCACCGCGAACGGCGCGCCGGTCTGGTCGGACTCGAACAGACCGTAGAAGTAGAACCGCTTCGGGCCATACGCCGGCTTCGTCACCCACGGCAGCGTGGGCAGATAGCGCGTGCGGCCGCGGTAGCACGTGATGTTCACCGCTGCGGCCACGAGGCCCGCGTCGTCGATCGCCTCGTAGACGGTGGTCGCGTCGGGCGAGAGGTGCTGCTGATTGATGTTGTAGATCGTGTCGGTGAGCGACTGCGTGATGCCCGCCGCGCGCACCGCCGAGAACGACGACCCGTAC
>Ga0307374_10001681_pt1 | contig 40498 bp, 41 predicted proteins | sample OX3MG_FD_202532 | JGI IMG/M metagenome (GOLD analysis project Ga0307374, IMG submission 202532) | Soil microbial communities from Risofladan, Vaasa, Finland - OX-3 | ecosystem: Environmental > Terrestrial > Soil > Coastal area > Acid sulfate soil | place: Finland: Risofladan, Vaasa | collected... | reverse complement strand
CGAGCAACGGGTTGGTTGAGGGCCACGGGGGCATGGGAGCTCCTCCGTCAGCGAGCAACGGGTTGGTTGAGGGCCACGGGGGCATGGGAGCTCCTCCGTCAGCGAGCAACGGGTTGGTTGAGGGCCATGGGGGCATGGGAGCTCCTCCGTCAGCGAGCAGTTGTGATGCGTGCCGGCATTCTGTGGGGAGGCTCGCCGAGTGTTGCAGCGGATGGCGGAGGTGAAGCGTCGCGATCAGAAGAATCGCGAGACCTGCGAGCACAACCATTTTTGAGGTACGTTTCATCAGACTTTCTCCTTATCTCTTCGTGTACGTAGCGATATAGATAAGCCACGCCGACTCCACCATGCTCCAAAACGGCACGCTCGGGAATGTTTTTTTTACTGAAAGGCCGCAGCCACTTGTTTGCGTTCTCAAGATTTGTCTGAGCGAGAGGCCAACCGGTCCCAGTCCAATTCAACGACCGAAACTTTCAGAACCGAAGGGGAGGGGAGCGTGTACATGTGCATGTTTGGCAAACTGAATGCTGTCATTCCCGTTGCGGTGACGGATGAGCTGATGTTCCCGCGATGAGGTATTTGAGTACGCTCGCGTTCCGCCTTTTTTGCTTCCTGAAGCAGGAGGCGAGACGAAGCGGCTCCTCCGCCGTCATCAAATTTTATTCGCGGGATCATCTGATGGAGCCTTAACACACCCGTCCATCAAGACCTCAACCCAGAGTTAGCAGGCGCATTCTAGAACGACCAAATTTATAAACATTCCCAAACGGGATTTCTTTGTGACGATGCTTTTTGTTTGGCCGTTAACTACCGGTAGATGCCGCGTTAGTTTTGCCTGTCTGCAGGGTCGCAAGCGCATTTGTTTTGGCGAGGGGATTGCTTCTGATATTGGCAGGATGCGAGTGTTCGAACTATAGTGCGGGAGTGGAGATTAACTAAGTTCTTGGGCGCAGGAGAAAAAGATGAAAGCACTCAGGAACGTTTTCATCAGTGTTGTCGTAGTGCTGTCCGGCGTTGTTATGGCTCAGACTGCCCACAGCAGCCCTGGTCAGGGGTCAATGCCAGCGACCTATCGGAGCTAGCGGAAGGTTTGTAGATGGCATCGCAAGAGATCGCGACAGCCTGCGTGACTTGTTCAACCTGCGACCGGACACGACTCGTACAGCTTGAGTTTGCGATATAGAGTGGTCTTGCCAATACCGAGCACCCGTGCCGCCACTAATTTGTCGCCATTGGACTCGCGGATGGCGCGGAGGATGGTGCGCCGTTCGAGCTCTTCAAGTAGCATCAGTTTGCCGTCTGACGGAGTCGGCTCCGTGGGGCCAGGGACTTGGCACTGGAGATTCGGCGGCAGATCGCCGGAATGGAGTGTTGGCCCGGAGCCTAAAGCCACCGCGCGTTCGATGGCGTTTTCGAGCTCGCGGACGTTCCCGGGCCAATCATAGGCGGTGAGGCGCGTCATGGCGTCTTCGGCCAGCCTCGGCTCGGTGTGTCCGGGATCGGCGAATTTCTCAAGAAATAACTGCACGAGCACCGGAATGTCGCTCTTGCGCTCCCTAAGCGGCGGTAAGTTCACTTGAACGACGTTCAAGCGAAAGAAAAGATCCTGTCGGAATTCGCCCGCGCGAACCGCGGCTTCCAGGTCTTTATTGGTCGCGGCGATCACGCGTACGTGGACCGGTACGCGATCATTCGAGCCGACGGGCTTGACCTCGCGTTCCTGCAAAACGCGCAAGAGCTTGGCCTGCATATCGACAGGAAGGTTTCCGATTTCGTCAAGAAACAGCGTGCCGCCATCGGCGCTTTCGATTAAGCCTTGCTTGGTGTTCACCGCGCCCGTAAACGCGCCTCTCGCGTAGCCGAAAAGCTCCGATTCAATCAGCGTGGGAACCAGCGCCGAGCAATCCACAGGAACAAATGGTTTCTGGCGGCCCGCTCCTGAGAAATGAATCGAGCGAGCCACGAGTTCCTTGCCCGTGCCGCTTTCGCCGAGGATCAGTACGGGATACTTATGCTGGCTGACCTTCTCGATCAGCTTATACACGCGTTGCATTTTGGCGGAGATGCCGATCAACTCGCCGTAACCGGGCCGCGTACGAAGCTGCTCCCGGAGAACGCGATTTTCCTGGTCGAGCTCCTGCTCCCGGATCAGCCGTTGAATCTTGCCGCTCAGTTCGTCGATATGGAACGGCTTCGTCACATAGTCGGCGGCACCCAGACGCGTAGCTTCGACCGCCGTTTGTATTGTGCCGTACTGGGTGAGAACCAGAACGGAGACTTGCGGATAGTGCTCGCGAATACGGCGCAGTAATTCGAGGCCGCCGACCTGGGGCACTTTTAGGTCCGTGATGACGATATCGACGGGATACTGATCGAGTTCTTCGAGTGCCTGTTCCGTGGTGCTGGCGGTGCGCACGCGCAGGCCTAATTCCATTGCAATGTCGGTGCAAATCCGAAGCGTTGATTCCTCGTCATCTACGATCAGAATCGTTGCAACACCGATATGTTCATTTGGCTTTGTTTTTGCCATCCCAAGCTCCGTTGGCATCTACGCCTCGCTGCCCGCTGCTGATTCCCCATCGGGGCGGGTGCTTCGACTGAAGCACGTGGTGAACCAAATGCGGACAGTGCCTAATTGGTTCACCATCCTATATTTGAGACTTACAGACGTGAATTCATTGGTAGCAGGTAAATCCCGGATTGGGAATGGATATTCCTCATCGTAATGGCTCAAAGCGCGTAAATATATATATCTGCGGGGAATCCCAAATTGAGGACTGAACCCCAAATTGGGAACGACGGGATTCCCATTTGTTCATTTGTTGGAAGGGCCACGGATCTCGGTCTCCATGATTGAAACTGCGGAGCGCGAGGTGGCGGTCCAACCATAAACTTCGTGCCGTGGCGCAGGTTCCGCTCCCGCCGGCGAATGAACAAGCCGTTGGCACAACGTTATTTGGGTGCGTAGGCGCAATGTACACCGGAGAATCCTATAAGGATTACTTGTGTTAACCGAAGAACTATATATATCGTATAGTTAACTCTTAGGAACTGTTGTGTTTTGAACAGACACGCCTTGCACCGTGGCCTTACGATTGCTACGTGATTCCAGCTCGTGAGCCCAACGGTGATTGGGCCTTTCCCGAACGCACCGAGAAATCTCTGGGAGTGTTCAGCATGGATTCAACCTCGCCAGCTAGTGTTAAGAAATCCGGGGACGCCCATGTTTCCAGGGGCTTTCTCGAGGGACCGGCGAGCCGAAGACGGCTTCTGCGCGTCCTGTTTGTTCATTCCAACGTTGCGGATGTAAGGCAGTGCGTCCAGGAGCTTGAGAAGGCGCACTTCAAAATCAGCGAGGATCTAATTTCCACTCCGAATCAGTTTGCCAAACGCCTGGCCTCAAAACCTTATGACGTGCTGCTGATCGAATACCCAACCACGAACTGGAAAGGTCCGCAGGCCCTTCAGATTCTGCACTCGAAGAATAAGGAGATCCCGTTGATTTTTCTGACCGGCGCAATGCCGCAGGAAACAGCGGCGGAGTTAATCACTGCGGGGGCTGCCGATTGCGTAGGAATGGATCACGTGGGGCACCTTCCGGTCGCTATTCGCCGAGCTCTGAGTGAGAACCATCTACGCCAGGAACGCGACCAATCGGAAAAGAAGCTACGCCACTCCGAGGCGCGTTACCGCGCCCTGGTCGGGAACTTGGCCTACGGAATGTGCCGTTGCAGCAGTGAAGGCAAGTTTCTGGATGTAAATCAAGCGCTGATGACCATGCTTGGCTATTACACGAAGGAGGCGCTTCTCGATTCGATCCATGTACGCGACATCCTGTGTAATCCTACCAAGCGGGCGCAGTTGCTGGGGCACGCGGATGAGCAGGATGGCATCCCTCCCTTGGAAGTTGACTGGAAGCGGGCCGATGGCACACCCCTAAAAGTGCGGATCAGCGGACGCGAGGTTAGCGAAGAGGGCGAATCGGAAGATTACGAGATCATCGTCGAGGACGTGACCCAGCAGCGAAAGTTGGAGGACCATCTGCGGCAACAGGCGGCCAAGGACCCTCTGACCGGGTTGGCCAACTACCGCCAGCTGATAGCAATTGTTGATAGCGAAATCAAGCGATCCGAACGCACAGGGCGGGAGTTCGCCATTTTGTTCCTGGACCTCGATGGCTTGAAGCAGATCAACGATCGTTTCGGGCACGTCGTTGGCAGTCAGGCGCTCTGCAGGCTCGCCGACGTTTTGGGCAACTCGGGCCGTGACATTGATACCGCCGCGCGTTTTGGCGGGGATGAGTTTGCGGTTGTGCTGCCCGAGACAGGATGGGAAGCGGCTGGCTTGGTGGCGCGGCGAATCTGTGAAAGCCTCGCGAACGACGGCAGAGAGCCAAAGCTCTCGGTCAGCGTCGGCGTTGCTATCTATCCGAGAGATGGCGAAACGATTGACAAACTCGTGGGAGCGGCAGACACAGCATTGTACGCGATGAAAGCCCAGCTACCGGACGCGGGCCCAAGCGCCAGGCAAGTGAGCCACAAAGGTGGCGGTTGGCAGTGACGCGCGCTCGATAAACGGTTCCGACTCGGGCTATGGCAATCTATGGGCGTATTTCCACTGATGAATCGATCGCCTTCGGCACGACCCAATTCGAAGTTCTTGACCGTGTGACGCCGGTGGTTCGACAAACACGCGAAGCCGTGGACGGCTCTCGTGCTAACAGAACAAGCGCCGACGCGCGAGGGCGAGAACTCCCCCTGTTCCCGTGAGAAGGAGAAGAAGACTCGCCGGCTCAGGCGTCTCGGTGCCGCCCGGGTCGCTCGTGCCGGATGTGCCGACGTCGCGCCACTGCAACGATTCATTGCACGCGCCGGAAACATTGGGGTTGTTTGCGCCGGGACATGGATTAGCGTTGAGAAGGTCAAATCCGCCAGTATTCAAGACTTGCCCGGAATCGGTGAAGGTGATCGACTGCGGCGTGCCCGTACCAAGAGAAAAGGTAAGCTTGATTGTCGGCTGTATCGAATTGCCGGGCGCAGAGGCATTCCCAAAATCGCTGGTGTCAAAATTGAACTGGGATGTCTGAGCCAGAACTTCGTCCGTGCCCGCCGCGACAGTGAAGGCCCCGCCGGTATTCCACAAGTCGAATGTCGCACTGCCGATGGTAACCAGAACGTCGGTGACGTTCATAGTCTGGCCGGTATTGTTGACAATGCGGATGGCACCGGAGTCAAAAGCTTGAGAGCAGGTTGCACCGCTCGAGCCGCCAAACTGGGTGCCTCCATTGCAGAAGTTGGAAGGAAAAAACGAGCTCGACCGAAGGTTATCGGCATAACCCAGCTGAAGACCGATGCTGTCCGCCGAACTGGTCGGGGATAGAAAAGCAACGAAGCTTATCATCGCCAGAAAAACAAGTGCGCACTTGCTCAACTTCATTAGCAGCCTCCTTGAAGGTTTTTGAATACTCCTTCGTGTGGCAATTGAGGGACCAAACAAGCGGAGTCAGTAATTCGTGTTTACGTCTTGTGATGTGTGTGCTTTGCGACCCTAGAAAATAGCCGACGCGCTGCGGGGAGAGTCGAATTGGGATGAAATGGCTGATACCGGAAGTCAAAGTGGGAGAGAGAGTGTCGTGTGCCGTCGTTCCCGAGCAAATGCAAAAGACGGCATGTTTCGTTGGATGAAGGGCTATTGTCCCGGCACTTTGACTCGAATGGTAACCCCCAATATACACACCTAGTAATCGTTAGCATATATTTATAATTATGAACAATATTGACCAGCAAAGAAATACCCGCCTGCATTAGGTTATGGCCGCCCACTCCTTCTAATGAAGGACATCCTCAAGAAACGGCGGTGAGACGATGACGCATGAATCCCCCACTGTAGCTATCCCTCTTAGAGCAGCTCAGTTCCAAGCCCTTGTCGCACTTCTCCACGAAATCAGTCACAAGCCTCTGCGGTCAGTGTTTGCAATTGCCACTGAAGGGACGCGCGCAATCCTTGGAGCAAAATGGGTCGCTGTCAGAATCTTCTCCAGCGACACGGGTGCGCAAGGAGTAACACAGCCCGCCTTGCAATTCCAACCCAACAGCGGCTCAATTGGTGCACTGATTTCTGAAATCGAGGGGATGACTCGACCCGAGTCGAGACCCAATTTCCATGCGGGAGAAACACAACCCGAATTCCGGGGGAAACATTTGTCGTCGTGCGCTTGGGTTGCCGTTCCTCTCTTAGGCCGAGACGGCCAGAGCATCGGCTGGATCCGCGCCTGGGATAAACCTGCTGGCCCGTTCACTACCGAGGATGAGACGGCATTGGCCCTGCTGGCGCAATTCTTATCCCTCGCGATTGAAAATGATCGTTTACTGGAATGCGACGACGACGCAAATGGAAGGTGGGAAAACGAAATACGGGAACGGAAACGATTAGAAGAGGGTCTTCGCCAGGTTCAGAGAGTCGCAACAGTTGGCCAGTTGGCAGGCGGTATCGCGCACGACTTCAATAACATTCTCACGGCTAGCCTCGGGTATAGCGAGCTGATGATGAAGCGTCTTGATCCGTCTAGCCAGATATATCCGATGGCGCAGTGCATTCGAGAGGTTTCCTTACAGGCCCGGGAATTGACCCGGAGTTTGCTTGCGTTTAGCCATCAGCATGTCGTTGAACCACACGGCGTGGAGTTGAATGAACTGGTTTCCACCGTTGCGAATATGTTTCAACGGTTGATGGGCGAGGACATAGCGTTGGTGCGCGACCTCCACCCACAAGTGCAGAGCGTACGAGTCAATCCCTACCAGATTGAACAGGCCTTGTTGAATCTGGTGATCAATGCTTGCGATGCAATGGAGCAGCGCGGCGGGACGCTGACTCTAAAAACGTCGAACGTAGAGCTAAAACGTGACTTCTTTCGTGATGGCGAAGCGGCCATGCCCGGGATATGGTCAGTTCTGGAAGTCAGCGATACTGGGTGCGGGATGGACCGAGCGACAATGTCTCATATATTCGAACCCTTCTTTACGACCAAGACTACGGATAGAGGAAACGGACTTGGCCTCACGATGGTCGCTCAGACAGTCAAGGAAAGCGACGGTATCCTTCGGGTTCAAAGCAAAGAGGGAGGAGGTTCCTGTTTTCGAATATATTTGCCGTCCACAAGTCAGCGGGCCGGATGCGCTTCCCCGGCCGTGATCACGGGTCGGCAATGCCAAGGAACGGAAACAATAATGGTCGTCGAAGACGACGGTATAGTGCAGCGGTTGCTTTATGAATCTTTGACCGATGAGGGTTACTCGATTCTTTGCGCAGGGGATGGCCTCGAAGCACTTCGTATTGCGAAATCTAATTCAGGACGCATCGATCTTCTCTTGACTGACTTGGTCATGTTAGGGATGAATGGAAGAGCGCTGGCAGAACAATTCAACCAGCAGGGCATCGCGTCCAGATTTCTTTTCATTTCAGGCCATCCCGATAGGCTGGCAGGACTAAAGCTGACTCGCAAATTCTGCTATTCTTGCCTTCCCAAACCGTTCACGCCAAGGGCTCTCGTCACCACCGTGCGTGAAATATTGGACCGAGAAATCGCCATAACACCGTAGGGTATCCCTGACTCACGCTCGATGCATAGGTCATGCCGATGTCCGGCACCCGTGCCGCCAGCATTTGTCAGCATTGGACTCGCGCATGGCGCGGAGAATCGTACGCCGTTCGAGCTCTTCCAATGGTACCAGCAACGCCGGAGTGGAACCAAGCTTCCACGCAAGATCAGCAAGGTAACATTGATCGTGCGGACCTTGTCCGCCAGAGCCTCCACGCTGAGTTTGTCTGTGAGTCCAGACAAGTCACGATATCTTTTAATCTAGCGAAGGGCAAGAACGCATTCCAATACGGAACAAACTAGCTATCTTATCCCGCTATGAAACTCACAGTTTAAGTGGGAAGAAATTACACTTTCTTTCAAACTCTTTTTCACCTTATACTTAATGTCAAATTAGTTAATCGTAGATTGGCCCCTCAATTGCCGAGTAGCCTCGGGGTTCTCGGGATCGCGGTTCTCTAGGCACATCCCCTTCCAAAGCCGAGCGTCAGGTTGTGGGAAGGGTCTGCCATGAAATGGTATATCGTTTTGCTAGTGCTGTTCCCGATCGCTGCCTTGGGGCAGGCCCCTGCGGACGGAACGACGAATCGAACGGTGAAGGCCGATTCTGCGCGAGAAAGTCCGCGCGGCGGACGAACCGAGAGCGCACTGACAATTGCTTCTGCGGGACGAACCGTCGTTCCCATCACGAAGCTCAATATGTACGGGCCGTACGGAAACATCAAGTTCGGCTCTGGGTTCTGCCTCGACCCGGAATGCCGATTCATCGTGACTAACTACCATGTCGCTAAGGCTATGGGAAAGCGTTTTTCCATTCAACACGAGCCTGTCGTGGAACGATGGCTAGCGTCGGGTCCGAATGACGAGGGGGCTACCAAGGAGGGCTACAACCCACTGCACGACCTGGCGGTGGCAGAACTGAAGCGCAGCCTGAACCGCATCGGATTCCACGGCTTGCCGTACAACAGGGAGGACGTGCAAGACCTGGTCGTCGGCCAAGACGTTGACATCTACGCGTTTCCACTAGAAATCAACCCCAAGCGCAAGCTTCAGCATTTCTGCGGCGAGTACATCGGTTTGAATCATGACGGTCTGCTTGCCTTCTCCTACAAGCCCAACCCGCACGTTCTGCGTGCCGGGGCTAGCGGTGGTCTGGTCGTTGACGAGAATGGGCGCGTGATGGCCGTCCTTAATAAAATTGTTGTCAACCGGAAGGACGTCGTCCTCGGCGTGCCGGTCGAAGTGCTGTCTGCCTTCGTGAGTAAGATCCAGCCGTATTTGGCGGCCAGGTTGTTCCCCGAGACCGCGTTCATTCCGCCCGTCGAGCCGGACGTCTATCCGGAATGGGTTCCTCATCGGCCGGACGGCGGCTTGGAACGTCGCCCCGTTGAGCCGCCGGATGTCCAGCTGCTACGTTTGAAGGCACAGGACGTGGTCAATGGTATGCGCGCCGTGCTCGCCGTAGAGTCGTTCGAGTGGGGCAAGGGTAGCGCCGCGAACGACCCGCAGGCGATCGGGTATTACGAAGTCAGGACGTTCGATGGGTACCAACATTTTCGGACGTACCCTGACGGCAAGAAGGAGATGGCCGAGGTACCTTGGCCGCCTCTGAACTGCGTCATCGAGCCGGGCGGCGCGTGGTCATACATGGCCAAGCTAGTCGCCAAAGAAAATGACCTGCGGATTCGCCGGGCCCCCGACATCGTCTGGAAGGGACAGACGCTCCGCGTTTTCCAATACCACGGCGCAAAGGAGGACAAGGTCTGCACGTTCGACGACCAGATCGATTTCTTCCTCATGGTTCACCACCACCTAGAGTCATACGACTGCTCTGGGGAGGCCTGGACTGATCAGGACGAAAACATCATGCGCGTTTCGGAGAACTATTACATGGGGAGCGCGGGGACAAACGTGAGGATGATAGTCACCTTCGGATGGACGGATATAGAGGGCGATTGGCTCCTTGTCCCGATCACGATATCGATGGAGACGGAGGATGGATCCCACATCAACTGGTGCCGCGGGCAGTTCACGGACTACCGGCAGTTTAGGTCGACGGTGCGAATGCTTGTCCCGCCAACCTCAAAGTAGCTACAGCTTAACAGTCCAACCGATGGAGGAACGAATATTTCCTTCGGAGTCCTCAAACTCAGGCTCGGCCCGTGTGTGCGGCAACGTCGCGGCAGATATGTTAGGGAAGCGATCCGGCGCTTTCCGAAGTGTTTCACGTAGCAATCCACGCACTCTCGCTCGCCTCTCGTTAAGCCGCCAGATCAGTCCATTGAGTGCGTCTTCATAATATAGATACCATCCTGGAAGAAGCCCACCAACTCGTCCTTATGGGCACGTACGTAGTAGTTCATGTGCGTGCTGCTTACTATAACGCGGGAATTTCGCGAACGGCCAGCAATCTCACATTGGGTGGCATTACTTCTCAGACTCTTGTTCGTCCCGTTGGTCTCGGGCCGACCAATCCTTGGGCCACATGGTCTCCGGTTCCGAGCCCAAACAGATAGCAGATCGTTGCGGCGAGCGCGGACACTGCGCGCGCAATGAATCGCGCCTGGGGGGGGGAAGTACATTATCTTTGACAGTGACGTATCTAGTAAGTTATATAGAGGCCTGACTAAGCCGATCCTGCCTGCTCTGAGAGGTATGCCAGGACGAAGACCCCATAATCGGCTTGGGTCGCCTAGGGGCTTCCAATCCCAAGCGGGAGCCCTTAGAATTTGTCTCGTCGCCATTCGAGGAATCACGACTGAAAGGAAACCGTCGTGAAGACAAGGCCGTGCCTGCTCCCGCTAATCTTTCTACTCACCACTTCTTCGACTTTTGCCCAGCAAGCTACAGTTAAGCGAAACGTGAACCTTCGAAGCGATCCTTCGACTGCGGCCCAAGTCCTTGAGACTCTGAAAATCGGCGCATCCTTGACCTTGCTCAACCCCGCCAAACAGAACGGCTTTTACCATGTCAAAGCGGAGGATGGCCACGCTGGTTGGGTTTGGTCGAAAAATGTCAGCCTACTAGGTTCAACATCGACCACACCACAGCAACCATCGCCCGGAACATCCGCTGGTGGAGGGGTCGCGCAGTGCGACGACAGCCTTTGGGACCATGTCTACCATCCTCAACGCCTCATCGTGAAACAAAAATGCATCGCCGTTACCGGAACGATTGTCGATGCGAGTCACGGCCAACATCCAGACGGAGTTCGGCACGAGGCAGATGGCGATACGCACGGTTGGATAGACCTGGACCCTCAGTTCAAGAGTCTGTTAAATGCTGGGAACGTCAGCGATGAGGGCGGAAATCTAGTGTTTGAAATCGTCTGCAAGTTTCGCGTGACCCAAGCGGACGCTAAGTCAGCATGCCCGGCAAGCTACCATAGCCCGGTCCAGCTTGCGCCGGTGGGGTCACACGTGCGCATCGTCGGAAGCTATGTGCAGGACACCAATCACGCCCGATGGATGGAAATCCATCCCGTCACTTCAATCGAATTGATAGCGAACCCCCAATGAGCGCAGATTCCGAGACTCCCCGAAACAGGGCCATCTTCAGGCAACTCGCGCTCTCCAACTCATTTGTGGTCGAGGCGTTGGTTGAGTTGCTAGTTGAGAAAGGATTTGTAAAACGTGAGGAAATTACAGAATTGGTTACGCAGCTCGAAAGGAAAGCAACTATCGACGTCGGACGATACGAGAATCATCGATGAAGGCAGGAACTGAAGAGATGCACTTTGCTTTTTCCACTTTTTGCTTTGTCGGCGAGGCAGCAACTCAGTATGTTCCTAGGTTCAACGTGCCCTTGGCAGACGTGCGCCAGGAGTTGGGTATCGGCTTGCCATCCGTGCCGCGGAATTTGGGCCGGAAGCCGACCTGTTGTTGAATAGTTAACCCAAAGAAACACAAACCGAAAAACCCAGGACAGACTAGAAAGGCGAGGGAGCTTTAGGGGAGCAATAAGAATTCTCACCGGTTCCCCGCCATTCCGTTTCAACGACTTAGCGTTTCGCTGCATTCCTCGTAAGTGTTTGAAGTTCCTGTCCTTGTTGTTTTCGATCCCCACCGCCCCTACCAACCATCTTCCTGATGGATGGACACTTAACAAAAATACGCGGGGGCAAAAGGGGCAGATTAGGCGAACAAGTGTGATGGGCTACAAGTGTTTGTGCGGCCTAGGTGCCATGCTCCTTGCGCAGCACCAAGTATTTCAGCGAATGGAAATGCGCCCTGGCATCTGCTCAACTCTGCGGAAGTCGCCTGGGAATCCGTTGGGTCAGCCCGTGATATGCCGAATAGATACGACTTTCGCTTTGCTCGGATGCGTCGTTATGTCCGACCACATCCATTTGTACAACTCTTGCTGAAGCGCAATATATAATTTGGGCGTACACTTAGCGCACATGATGCGATTTAGAAATATGTTGGCTGGATGTGCATTTCTGTTCGGCGGCCTGGTTCTGCTTCCGGCGACGGCTTGCCCGAACTTCAGCCACAGCGCCTCGCATGTGCAGACCGCAATTACAACGGCAGAGAACGCGCAGAACGAAAACTCGCATCGCGTTCACGTTGCCGCAGGAGAGTATGAAATTCTTCAGGGAGCGAATACCACGGGAATTGGCTCGTACGCTCCGGGGGTATATAACTTTCGCGAATCTTGGACGCTTTGGCGATTAGCAAATGGCAGCTTTGACGTGGAAGGGGAAAGGGAATACGAATCGCCAAAGGACGAGCTGCACAGCAATCGATTTTCGGTTCATCTTTCGCCGGATTTCCGCACGCTGGGTGTGAAGGAGTTTAGAAAACTGCGCTGGAGACCGGATTCCGGGCCGCTCAGTTGTGAATTTCAGCCGTCAGAAATGATCTGTACTTCCAGCGCAAAGGATCCAAGCCAATCTGTCGACCTAAACGTACCGATGAAAGATGCGTACGGTTTCTTGTGGCCGATTTCCGCCTTTTCGTTGAGCAACATCACGCGTCGCGCCGCGAAAATTCACGGAAAAGTGACCTCCGTCCAACTGGTAACAGTTGAAGAGCCAGGTCCGCGGAATCCGGTGTTTGTGTCCACACTGGACGGGAATCTAAAATACCTTGCCGAAGAGGAGATTACTCTGGCAGGGAAGAAATGGCGCGCGGACAAATTCGAATTGAAAGTCCCGCTGCATCCCGCGTTCATCATTTGGACGTCGCCCGAAGGCTTGTTGCTGCGGTTTGCTCCTGAGAGTAAGAGCACGCAAGGGACAGAGGGTTTGCAGTTAATTCACTTCCAGCAAGAGGAAAATTTCTGAAGCTATAAGCTTTTCACATCAGCGCTGATTCTGCACTCTATCCCAGGCATCAGATACGTTTACGCGTCACGAACCGAGGTGACACTGGTCACGGTGGGCGGATTTCCGCCTTGCGAGACTGTATTTATAGACATGCAATTCCTGCTGGGTGATCAGAGAAGCTTCAAATGAGTCGTGGATGAGAGGCGCAGAATGAAAATTCTACTGGCAATCGATTCGTCGAGCGCATCACAAAACGTGATCGCCGAGGCGGCGACCCGTCCCTGGCCGTCGGGAACGCGGTTTTGCGTGCTCCATATCGTGGATGTTTTGGGCTTGGGGCGGTCGTTGGCGATGATCGACGAAGAAAAACGCTACGGGCAAGCGCTCGTCGCCGCGGCGGCTGAGAAATTGGTTCGCGCCGGGCACGAAACGAGCACTGACATTTTGGTTGCCTTCCCGCGAAAGGCCGTCGTGCAATACGCCAAGGAATGGGACGCCGACTTTGTCATGGTCGGCTCGCATGGTCAGGGCGCGCTCTCGCGATTTCTACTTGGCAGCGTTGCGCAAGCCGTGCTTCGCATGGCGCCGTGTTCGGTTGAAGTTGTCCGCCCGAGGATGAATGAATCTCGCTCGCAGCAAGGAATGAAAATATTGCTTGGCGCGGACGGGTCTGACGGCGCCTCGGTTGCCGCGAAATCAGTGGCGAATCGTCCGTGGCCTGCGGGCAGCCAGGTCAAAGTCATCAGTGCAGTTCAGTTGCTCGTGCCGGGAAATGAGATGATGATGTCGTCGTCCTCCCCTATTTATCCAACAAGTCTCCTTGAAGAGGTGTGGGATGAAGTCCGTAGCAGTGCGCACGAAGCGGTCGCCGGGGCGCGAAAGACACTGGAAGCTGCGGGAATGAAGATCGTGCCGGGCGAAACGACGCCAGAGGGAGACCCCCGGGTTGTCTTGCTTGCGCAAGCGAAGGAATGGGACGCGGACTTAATCGTTCTTGGTTCGTATGGGCGTCGCGGAATGGACCGTATACTCATGGGAAGCGTTTCGGAATCAGTGGCACTGCACGCCCATTGCTCCGTGGAGGTCATTCGAGGGTAGTGTAGGCGGGAGAACTCAGCGAATCGTGAGTTCGGTTTCCAAGGTCGAGAGGGAACTTGCGCCACAGAGAAATGTGCATTCGTCGCCCGACCCCGGGCGTGGCATGAGAGCGTCATTTGCTCGCTGGGTCGGGGCGCCGGCAATTTCCGTTCTGACCATCGGTGCCATTCTTCTTCATTTGATTCTGCGCTATGCCCTAGGGACCACTCGGACAATTTATCTTGCCCCACTCATTGCCGCCCTGATCTTTGGGGGCATTCCACTTGTCGTCACATTGACGAAGAAAGCGTTCGCACGGGAATTTGGCTCGGATTTGCTCGCTGGAATTTCGATCGTTACCGCGGTCCTGCTTGGAGAATACTTGGTTGGCGCGATCGTCGTGCTGATGCTTTCGGGAGGAACGGCGCTCGAGGAGCTCGCATCCCGGCGCGCCTCGTCCGTGCTCGATGCGTTGGCGAAACGTATTCCTCAGATTGCGCACCGCAAAGCGGGAGCGAGTATTTCTGACGTGCCGCTCGACGCTATCGCGGTCGGGGATGTGTTGGTCGTATTCCCTCATGAAATTTGCCCGGTAGACGGCGCAGTCATCGAAGGCCAGGGAAAGATGGATGAGGCGTATTTGACGGGCGAGCCATTCGAAATCTCGAAGACTCCTGGCTCACTGGTGCTCTCCGGGGCGATCAATGGCGACTCGGCTTTGACGATTCGAGCCGAGAAGTTGGCGGTGGATTCCCGATACGCGACCATCATGCGCGTAATGCAGGAAACAGAGCAGAAGCGGCCACGGCTCCGGCGTCTGGGCGACAAACTGGGCGCGTGGTACACGCCGATTGCGCTGCTTCTCGCCATCGCCACATGGGCAGCAACGCAGGAGTCCCAACGCTTTCTCGCCGTGCTGGTTGTTGCGACGCCCTGTCCGTTGCTGATCGCCATTCCCGTTGCCGTGATTGGCGCCATTTCCCTTTCCGCGCGCCGCGGAATCATTATCAAGAATCCCGGCGTGTTGGAGGAGATTGACCGTTGCCGGACTCTGATTTTCGACAAGACGGGAACGCTCACCTACGGAAAACCAAAACTGTCTGAAATAAAGTGCGCGGGTGATTATCAACGCAAAGATGTTCTTCGGTTAGCGGCCAGCTTGGAGGTTTATTCGAAGCATCCGCTCGCCATGGCCATTCTTGGTGCTGCCCAAGCAGAGGGACTGCAAACGGAAGCCGCGTCGGAAATCAGCGAGCGTCCCGGCCAAGGATTGCGCGGGACGGTCGGAGGCCGGAAAGTCCTCATTACCGGAAGAAACAAAGTCGCGGTGCAGAAGGAAGAGCTGCCTCCCGTCGCACCTGGATTGGAATGCCTGGTGTTTCTCGATGGTAATTTTGCGGCGGCGTTTCACTTCCGCGACGCACCGCGCAAGGACAGCCGCCTTTTCTTAGCGCATCTGAAACCGCGCCACGCAATCAGCAAGGTGATGCTCGTCTCCGGGGACCGGGAATCGGAAGTCAATTATCTGGCTGGGGTGGTCGGAATCAAGGAAGTGCATTCGGCGAAGAGCCCGGAAGAAAAAGTTGAAATTGTGCGCGAAGAGGCGAAGCGGCAGAAAACCCTTTTTGTTGGCGACGGAATCAATGACGCGCCGGCGATGCAGGCAGCGACCGTGGGTGTGGCCTTCGGTTTGAGCAGCGATATCACTTCGGAAGCGGCTGACGCGGTCGTAATGGAGACTTCGCTGGGGAAAGTGGATGAACTGATGCATATTGGCCGCCGGATGCGGCATATCGCACTGGAGAGCGCCGTTGGCGGCATGGCGCTTAGCGTAGTGGGTATGATAGCGGCGGCTCTGGGTTATCTCCCGCCGGTCGGCGGGGCGATCGCGCAGGAAGTGATTGATCTCCTTGCCGTTTTGAACGCCGTGCGCGTTGCCTTGCCGTTCAAGGTCCTAAGCGATTTCTAAGGGTGCAAGCTCGCGCGCCGTTTCATACAATCCACGCAGCTTTCATGGAGTACACGGTAACGAAACGATGAGTCGCCGCAGCGCGCTTGAGTGTTTCTTCGCTCCCAATTCCGTAGCTGTTATAGGTGCCACAGACCGTCCGGGCAGCGTGGGACGCACGGTTCTTTCCAATCTTCGCAACGGAAAGTTCCCCGGCAAGGTTTATGCCGTCAATCCGAATCGGACAGAGATTCTTGATCTCCCTTGCTATGCGAACATCGGCGTCGTTCCGGAGAAGGTGGACCTGGCCATTGTCATCACCCCAGCGCCGACCGTGCCAGGCATCGTCCGGGAATGCGTTGATGCTGATGTGCGTGCGGCCACCGTAATTTCCGCCGGCTTCAAAGAACGAGGGCCAGCGGGTGCGGAACTCGAGCGCCAGATCCAGGCGGAACTTCGCCACGGAACCATGCGCCTGGTCGGTCCCAACTGTCTTGGCATGATGAACCCGAGCCTGGGTCTGAACGCAACCTTCGCGGAAAATATAGCGTGGCCCGGAAACGTCGCGTTTCTCAGTCAGAGTGGCGCGTTGCTGACGGCGATCCTCGATTGGAGTGCGCAGGAAGAAGTAGGATTCAGCGCCATCGTTTCGACGGGCTCGATGCTCGACGTGGGCTGGGGAGATTTAATTTCTTTCTTCGGTGAGGATCCCCAGACGCAGAGCATCTTGCTCTACATGGAGTCCATTGGAGATGCTCGCAGCTTCCTTTCTGCCGCGCGCGAAGTGGCTCTCAGTAAACCGATTATCGTCATTAAGGCCGGACGTTCAGAAGCCGCATCGCACGCGGCGAGTTCGCATACGGGTGCGCTCACCGGAAGCGACGAAGTTTTCGATGCGGCCTTCCGGCGATGTGGCGTCCTGCGCGTTCAGAGTATTTCAGACCTCTTTTACATGGCGGAAGTCATGGGTAAACAGCCGCGCCCGCGCGGGCCCCGGCTCACAATCTTGACGAATGCGGGCGGGCCTGGCGTCTTGGCCACAGACGCACTCATTGCCACGGGTGGTGAACTTGCCCCAGTGTCTGAGGAAGCGATGAATGCCTTCAACAAAATTCTCCCGGCGGATTGGAGCCACAACAACCCAATTGACATCCTCGGCGACGCCGATCCGGAGCGCTTCGCTCGCGCGCTGGAGGTTGCGGTTGGCGATTCCAATAGCGACGGTCTGCTCGTAATTCTGGCTCCTCAAGGGATGACAGATCCGGCGCGTATGGCCGAGAAACTCACGCCGTATTCGAAGAGCAAAAAGAAGCCCGTGCTGGCGAGTTGGATGGGTGGCAAAGCAGTTGCGGAGGGCAGATCCATTCTCAATAATGCGGGCATTCCGACTTTTGCCTATCCGGACACGGCCGCCCGCGCATTCAACTACATGTGGCGTTTCAGCTATAACCTTCGAGGCTTGTACGAGACTCCCGCGGTGGCGGATGAACCAGAAGCAGAGGAGCCAACCCGTGGGAAGGTGAAAGAGATTTTCGACCGGGTTTTGACTTCAGGCCGTTGCCTGTTGACGGAAATTGAATCCAAAGAAGTGCTGGATCTTTACGGGATTCCGACCGTTCCAACAACTCTGGCGCAAAGCGAAACCAGAGCCGTTGAGCTGGCTCAGGCAATCGGCTTCCCCGTGGTCCTGAAAGTTCACTCGGAGATTGTGACGCACAAGACCGATGTGGACGGCGTAAAACTTAATCTTCAAAACGAGGAGTCTGTTCGGCAGGCATTTCAATCCATTCGATCTTCCGTGAGCGCGAAGGCTGGCGCGGGAGCGTTTTTGGGAGCGACGGTCCAGCCGATGATCCGGCTGGATGGGTACGAGCTCATATTGGGAAGCAGTGTAGACGCGCAATTCGGACCAGTGATCTTATTCGGATCCGGCGGACAACTCGTCGAAGTGTATCGGGATCAAGCGCTCGCGCTTCCGCCGCTCAATACAACGTTGGCCCAGCGCCTGATGGAGCAAACGCGAATCTTTGGCGCGCTTAAGGGGGTTCGAGGGCGCGCAGCGGTGGATATGGCCGCGCTCGAGCAGGTTTTGGTCCGGTTCAGCCGCTTGATTGTTGATCAACGCCGGATCAAGGAAATGGATATCAATCCGCTGCTCGCATCGGCCGGCCGACTACTCGCTCTTGACGCGCGAATCGCTCTCCATGGACCCCATGTTGCCGACAAAGATCTTCCTCGTTCGGCCATCCGGCCCTATCCCACGCGCTACGTATCACGATGGAAAATGAAAAATGGAGAAGTGGTTCTCATTCGGCCAATTCGTCCCGAAGACGAGCCGCTGATGGTGAAATTCCACGAGACTCTTTCTGAAAAGAGTGTCTACCTGCGTTACTTCCATATGGAAAACTTGAGTGCTCGCGTTGCTCACGATCGCTTGATTAGGAAATGCTTCATTGACTACGACCGGGAGATGGCATTGGTGGCGGATCGAACGGCCCTGGATACAGGCCGTCATGAGATTCTGGGCGTTGGACGGTTGAGCAAGTCGCACGACGCCAAGGATGGCGAAGTAGCGGTCCTTGTAAGTGACCGCTACCAGAATCTTGGTCTGGGCACTGAGTTCGTAAGACGGTTAATCCAAGTCGGACGCGATGAGGAACTCCAGGAAATCGTGGCCAATGTACTTCCTGAAAACGTTGCCATGCAAGCGCTGGCAAATCGCTTCGGATTCAAGATCCGGCAAACCGCCGACCCCGGAACAGTCGTCGCAGTTCTGAATCTGTAGCCCGCACGTTCGTTAAACATCTGTAACCAAGCATCTTTATGTCCCGTGACGCGCGTCACAGTCACGAGTGACGCAGATCATCGCGTCCAAGTGAGCCCGGCTGCTACAAACACCTTGAACGGTGAAGTGGGCGGAATAAAGGGGAAAGAATATGACGGACAAGCTACCAGCTGGCGAAGCGCCGGCCACGCATCTGAGGATTGGGGATGCGATGGAGTGCTCCAAGGCAATTTCGGACGCTGTAGCAAAGCGTGCCTACGAAATTTATGAACGCTCGGGACGCCAGCCAGGCTGTGATCGCAAAAACTGGTTTCTGGCCGAGAGTGAAATTCTCAAGCCTCTTAACTGTGGGCTTTTGAAATCGAAAGATGGCGTCACCGTCTCGATATGCCGTTCCTCGCTTAATGCGAAAGACATTGAGGTATGCGTCGAACCGCATCGTTTGGTCGTGATGGCGCACAAAGATTCGAATTTGACGATTGGACCAGCGGCAACTTATCGCGTGCTTTCTTTGGCAGACGAAGTCGAGCCATCCTCCGTGAAGCTAAAAGCGCATGGCCGTCTGCTCGAGATCAAGTTGAGCAAGGCCGGCGCAAACAAAAAAACTTTTCTTGCTCACGCAGCGTGATCTTAAGAGTTCGCAATCAGCGATTAGGAGCAATCCTCCAGCTATCTCTTGCGATCGCCCAATCTTCCTGCGCGCGAATGATTAGGACGCGGACAGCAGAATTACGAGTGGAAATTTCGCGATCTCCCGCAGGCCGTCGATTCTTTTGCGAATCGAGTCTAAGACCGAGATATCCGAAGTTGGCGCAAGCTGCTGCCCGCACTTCCGGCGAATTTTCGCCAATTCCAGCGGTGAAAACTAAAGCGTCTATTCCGTCCAGGACCGCAATCATTGCGCCAATGTAGGAAACGAGGCGATGGACAAATATCTGGAAGGCAAGCTTGGCGCGCCCGTGGCCTTTCTTCATGGCGGCCACGATTTGCCGCATGTCACTGGAGACACCCGAGATTCCGAGCAGGCCGGATTTTGTGTTCAGCAATTGATCCAAGTCTTCCCCTGTGGATTTGCCTTCACGCATTAGGTAAGTGAGGATGCCTGGGTCAACCGAGCCAGAGCGGGTACCCATCATGAGTCCTTCCAGGGGAGTGAAACCCATCGTTGTGTCCACGCTGTGGCCATTTCGGATCGCAGCCAGAGAGCAGCCGTTCCCAAGGTGGCAAGTCACCATTTTGAGCGCGTTTAGTTTTTTGCCGAGCAGTTGAGCGGTGCGCTCAGCGCAATACTGATGATTGATTCCGTGAAAGCCATACCGGCGAATGCCTCGCGAGAGCCATTCGTAAGGTCCCGGATACACAAACGCGGATTCGGGCAACCGGCTATGAAAGCCGGTGTCGAAGACAGCCACTTGTGGAACTGCCCCAAATCGCTTCTCGATGATGTCGATTCCTTCCATCTCGACGCGATTATGCAAAGGAGCAAATGCAGACATCTTCGCTATGGCGGTCTTTACGTCAGGTGTGATGACCGTCGGCTTCTCGTATTCCTGGCCTCCATTGACGATGCGGTGACCTACGATCTCAATCTCGGAAGATTTGGAAACGGCGTGCGTCTTGCCAGAGCACAGCATGTCGAGCAGCAGCCCAATCCCTTGTTGGCGCGATTCAATCGTAGTTTGTTCTTTGAGCTTTTTACCCTGGGATGTTTGAACTCGCACCTCTGCTTGCTCACCGTTCCATTCGGCTTTCCCTTCCCAGGTGGGCGCGGGCGGAGATTGTGGCAACGCGTTTGCGATGTGATAGAGAGACATTTTCTGGCTGCTCGAACCGGAATTGAGCACCAGTATTCTCATTGTTTAGTAGGGCCACTTCCAATCGCGAATCTCCGGAAGGTCGTCTCCGTGCTCGCAGATGTATTCCTTGTGCTGAACCAACTTCTCGCGAAGGAAATGCTTGAAATGTGCGCCAATGCGTTCTAAGCGAGGAACGCGGTCGACGACGTCGCCTGCAAGGTGAAATCGATCTAAATCGTTCAGTACGGTCATATCGAAAGGAGTGGTTGTTGTTCCTTCCTCTTTGTATCCGCGAACGTGAAGATTGTCATGGTTCGTGCGCCGGTAAGTCAGGCGATGGATCAGCCACGGATAGCCGTGATAGGCGAATATGATGGGCTTGTCCGTTGTGAACATCGAATCGAAATCGCGGTCAGAAAGCCCGTGTGGATGTTCGGTTGGGGATTGGATCGTCATCAAGTCCACCACATTGACGACGCGGATCTTGATGTCTGGAAAATGTTGGCGAAGCAAATCCACCGCCGCGAGCGTCTCCAGAGTTGGAATGTCCCCGGCACAGGCCATGACGACATCCGGCTCCGCCCCTTGGTCCGTACACGCCCACTCCCAAATCCCGATTCCGGTCGTGCAATGCTCGATGGCTCTTTCCATGTCAAGCCACTGCAACGCGGGTTGCTTGCCGGCGACAATCACATTCACGTAGTTGCGACTGCGCAGGCAGTGATCGGCAACAGAAAGCAGCGTGTTCGCGTCGGGAGGCAAGTACACGCGGACGATGTCGGCCTTCTTGTTGATCACGTGATCGATGAAGCCGGGATCCTGGTGAGTGAAACCGTTATGGTCCTGCCGCCACACGTGCGACGTGAGCAAGTAATTCAACGAGGCGATCGGACGCCGCCATGGAATCTTTCGCGTTACCTTCAGCCATTTCGCATGCTGATTGAACATGGAATCCACAATGTGAATAAACGCCTCGTAGCAGGAGAAAAAGCCGTGCCGCCCCGTCAAAAGATAACCCTCCAGCCAGCCCTGGCACATATGCTCGCTGAGGACTTCCATCACGCGGCCATTTGCGGAAAGGTGTTCGTCAGTTCCCAGAATCGGTTCCATGAAAACTTTGTCGGTCGCCTCATACAACGCATCCAAGCGGTTGGATGCAGTCTCATCAGGACCCCATACGCGAAAGTTGTTGGATCCGGCATTCAGTTTCATTGTGTCGCGCAAGAATTTCCCCAGGACGCGAGTCCCTTCCACAAATTGCGTCCCTGGTTTCGCAACATCGACTGCGTAATCGCGGAAATCAGGAAGGACCAAATCTTTCAGCAGCAAACCGCCATTGGCATGCGGATTCGCGCCCATTCTGCGGTTGCCCTCCGGCGCAAGCTCCCTCAATTCGGGAACCAGATCGCCTTTTTCATCGAAAAGCTCTTCGGGCTTGTAGCTCTTCATCCAATCTTCCAGGATCTTCAAATGACCAGGACGTGATGCGAAGTCTGTAATGGGAACCTGGTGTGCCCGCCACGTGTCTTCGACCGGTTTCCCGTCCACGATTTTTGGGCCCGTCCATCCTTTCGGCGTTCGAAGGATAATCATCGGCCATTCAGGAGCGCCCGTGGATTTGCCCGCTCGCGCGTTGCTCTGAATCGAGTGGATATCTTGAAGCACCGTGTCGAGCGTTTGCGCCATCAGTTGATGCATGACCTCCGGTTCGCGGCCTTCCACGAAATATGGCTTGTATCCGTACCCTGTGAAAAGGTGAGTCAAATGGGCGTCATCCATGCGGCCGAGCACGGTTGGGTTTGCAATCTTGTAACCGTTCAGGTGCAGGATGGGGAGAACGGCGCCGTCGCGTGCGGGATTCAGGAACTTGTTCGAATGCCAACTCGCGGCAAGCGGCCCTGTTTCCGCTTCGCCATCGCCGACCACGCAGCAAACCAGGAGGTCCGGGTTATCAAATGCGGCGCCGTAGGCGTGCGCAATCGAATAGCCCAGTTCGCCGCCCTCATGAATCGAGCCTGGCGTCTCGGGAGCAACATGGCTCGGAATGCCGCCCGGGAATGAGAATTGCTTGAACAGCTTCCGCATGCCGTCTTCCGTCTGTGAAATGTGAGTGTAGAACTCACTGTACGTACCTTCCAGGAATGTGTTCCCCACCAAGGCCGGTCCCCCATGGCCAGGCCCGGCTACATAGATGACGTTCAGGTCGAGCTTCTTGATGAGGCGATTGAAATGAACATAGATGAAGTTCAATCCAGGTGTTGTGCCCCAATGCCCGAGAAGACGGGGTTTGATGTCTTCGAGTTTCAGCGGTTCGCGCAGAAGAGGATTCTTTAGAAGGTAGATCTGCCCGACTGAGACATAATTTGCCGCGCGCCAATATGCATGCATCTTCCGGAGTTCTTCGGAGGACAGTGCTTGCTTGGATTCAGAGGGGATTGCCGATCCTGCGGAAGCCGAAGCCATAGAGATTCTCCCATTTGGAGTCAACCGCCCGTGGGGCCGGGCCACGGAGCAATTACCATCATATCGCAACTGCTTTTCAACGGCGGAGTCGTAACTCCCACCTCTGACTATCGGAATTCGACGATGGCCGCGACGTGACCTGTATCACGCGCGCACGTGACCCCTGTCACTTGCGAAAGCGAAGGTTCGAGGCACACTCGCACCAAATGGCGGATGAGAGCACCAGCGGTTTCAGAATCGTTCCGCGCCGTAATGGGTGTACAATGGGGCGTGGGTCTTATATGCGCGCTCCTTATGGCCTCGAAATAATCGAGAACTGCCTTTCCTGCCCGCACCTGCAAGAGCGGGTTTTTTGTAATCTTCCGCCGGTGGCGCTACAACGTCTTTCCGCTATCACGTCCGCTTCTTCTTATCCAAAAGGTGCAACGCTCTTCGTGGAAGGGCAAATGGCGCGCGGAGTTTTCATTCTGTGCGACGGACGCGTGAAACTTTCAACATCGTCAATCGACGGGAAAACGCTGATCGTCAGGATTGCGGATCCCGGAGAAGTGCTTGGGTTGCCAGCAACCATCACCGGCAAGCCGTACGAGCTCACAGCAGACGCGGTTGAGCCGGTGCAGGCAAATTTTATCTCGCGGACTGATTTTCTAAGCTTTCTTCGCGAACATGGGGAAGCAGCTCTTCGCGTAGCCCAGCAACTGGGCGAAACCTATCACGCCGCCATCGCTGAAATGCGCTCGATTGGGCTCGCGCACTCCGCGGGAGAAAAACTCGCTCGGTTTCTCCTCGACTGGTGCGCCAGCCATGGAAATGGCGGTGCAAAAGAAGGAACCAGCGCGAAATTGACGCTGACTCACGAGGAAATCGCCCAAATGATCGGGGCGTCTCGTGAGACAGTCACTCGCCTTTTTACTGACTTCAAGAAGAAGCAACTATTGCAGGTTAAAGGCTCGACGCTCATCCTGTCTAACAAGGAAGCGCTCGAGCACCTGGCCGGAAGTTGAGCCTCTTCCGCGGATACCCTTTGCCGGGGCGACAACGCACAATGGCCCAGTCATGTAAACTAAATCTGTCTCATATTGGGCAGACATAGAAACCCTTCCACTGTAGCCTCCATAGGACTGAACTAGCCCTTCCATCAAGGATTGTTCGAGCGTCACAGCAGTCCGTGACCCGGGTCACAGACCTGACAGACAAACCGGAGCCAAATATCCTCCGCAGCATCGTACAGCGGAGAGATGCTCCAACATCACTCCGAGACTTTGTGGAGTACGTTCGGGGCCCACCGCTGCAGTGATGCGATGAACGATCCGACAGGAGGATAGTGATGAAGCGACAAACTTCCGGGACCTTTGGCGCCGCGGTTGTACTTTCCGGTATAACGGTTGTACTGGTCTGGATGATCGTGTCGGCTCCGAGGGCTCAAGCAATTCCTGCATTTTCCCGGAAATATCAGACCTCCTGTTCCACATGTCATAGCAATTTTCCTGAACTCAATGATTTCGGGATGGCGTTCAAAAAGAACGGATTCAAGTTTCCCAAGGATGACGAAGTGTTCGTGAAGGATCTCCCCGTCTTGCTCGGAGCGAAGGCCCAGAAAGAAGCATTCCCTAAGGCTATCTATCCTGGTGAACTTCCCGGGGGCATACCGATCTCGTTTCGTTATTCGGGCTTCGCTCAATACAACAATAAGCAACCGCTCGCCTTGGGCTTCGTTCCGCGAACGGACCTGTTTGCGCCCAATACGTTCACGATAATCGGGGCGGGCAGCTTCGGACCAACGCTTTCCTTCTGGGTGGATGACGACATTTCCACGGGCGGTTCGGGTGCCGATGGCGGTCTGGGTGATGGCTACCTCAAAGCAAACGACGTCGGACACTATCTTCATCTCCCCAAGGATGCTTTGAATGTCAGGTTCGGGCAATTCGAGCTGGACCTTCCGTTCACTCAGGCGCGCACAATCAATCTGAGCGACTACGACATTTACGATCAGGCAAGCTTCGTCAATCCGGGCGGTGCTGGAGCGCTTCCCGGCACGACCGCCAACCCATTGATGTTTGGAGCTCCTCAGCGCGGCATTGAATTCGGCGGCTACCCGAATGACGGGAATTTTTCGTGGTCGGTGGCGTTTGTGAATGGCAGCAACGACAGCGCCGCGATGCGAAATTCCAAAGACGTCTATGGACGTGTGGCCCAGCGTTTCAATCTGGAGCGCGATCCAAAGGTGCGCAAAGAAGTGCAGGCCGCCGGTCCGACTGGTCCGCGGGACCACACGTCTTTGACGCTCGGCGCTTTCGGCTATTATGGCCGCAACGAACTGAATGTCGACGGTTCGCTCTTCCCGGGTCTGTCGACAATCCGCGAACCGTTCTACCGAGCCGGTGCGGACTTCCGCTTCAGATATCGCCAGTTCGAGCTATGGGGACTCGGGATGTACGGGCACGATACGAACGAGGCTCTCAATTCCGGTGGAACAGGCTTTGTATCCGCGACGCCCGTTACGTTTAGCGGTGGATTTGCGGAGGCCGAGTATTGGGTGTATCCGTGGCTGATCGGTTTGATGCGCTACGACGTTGTGAATTCGCCGACGGATTTTCTGAACGGGGTTTCGCGCTCGGCTACGCGGAACCGTTTCAGCCCCGGAGTTCAAGTGCTCGTCCGCGCCAATATCAAGCTGGCGTTTGAGTATCAACGGCGCTTCGAGGAGCCAGTCCCTGGAACAATTACCTTTTTCCGTCCCAATGGATTTGTTGTCGGGACCGACTTCGTATTTTGAAGATTTACTCGTCCGATAAGAAAAGAAATCAGATCGCCTGAAAGGGGAATTTTGAATGAAGTATTTCATAAGAACAGTACTCGCGGCAATTTGCTTCGTACCCTTGTTGTTTAACGGCGTTGCTCGAGCTGGGGACATCAAAGGAACGGTTTCGGTGCAAGGGTTGCGCTCTGCCCAAGACATCGCCGTCTACGTCGATGCGATACCGGGCAAGCATTTCGATGCGCCCGCGCAACATGTCGTAGTCGACCAGCTCAAAATGACGTTCGTTCCGCACGTCGCAGTGGTTTTACAGGGAACCACCGTGGATTTTCTAAATAGCGATCCGGTTGGCCATAACGTTTACTGGCCGTCGATCAGTGGCAATAAGAAACTCGCCCACAATCTGGGGACTTGGCCGAAAGGTGAGAGAAAATCATTTCAATTCAATAATCTCGGAGTCGCTTCTCTGCTGTGTAATGTTCATCCGGAGATGTCCGGCTACGTCGTCGTTGTCGCCACGCCTTACTTCGCTGTTGCCGGCAAGGACGGCTCATTTGAAATAAAGAACGTTCCGCCGGGAACCTACACTCTGAAAACCTGGAGCGAAGAGGGAAAGCCCACGACGCAGTCGATTACTGTTGGCAGTAGTGCGTTGAAAGTTGATTTGACGGTGAAAAAGTAAGAAACGTTGAGGCCGAGTGCGCATGAGCGAGCCGGAAAAGAAAAACCTGGCGGCGAACAACGATGAAGCGAGTTTTCTAAGCCGCCGCCAGTTTTTCGTCAAGCTGGGAGCCGGCTCGCTCGCCATCGCCGGGGCTGGTGCGACGGTGTTTGCGGTGCAGTACCTCTCGCCGAACGTCCTCTATGAACCATCACCCATCGTGGGCGTTGGCAGGCCGGAACATTTCCCGATTGACTCAGTGACGTTGGACCCGCGAGCTGCGGTTTTCGTCGTGCATGCTCGGAAAGGGTTCTATGCGATGAGCTCGGTTTGTACCCATTTAGGTTGTTTAACCGTGTGGAAGCAAGATGAAGGGCTGATCGCATGTCCGTGCCACGGCAGTACATTTCGACCGGACGGTAAAGTAATGGGAGGCCCCGCCCCGCGCCCTCTGCAGTGGCTGAAGATGTGGATAGGCAATGATGGCGACCTCATGGTGGATCGTTCCGCAAATATTGCGTCGGAAAGCGAATACGTCCAACTTTGAAGATGCAGAAACCACTTGCGCCACCAGCCGCCACAGCGATCAGAAACCCTATACATGCGCTTGTACGTTGGCGGGACGAGTTCAAGGAGATCTTTTCCGCTCGCGTGCGCGAGCGCCAGCTCGGTTTTCGCTACACGTGGTATCTCGGGGCGCTGACGCTGGGCACTTTTTCCATCCAGCTCATCACCGGCCTGCTTTTGATGCTGTATTACCATCCTTCGATTCCGCAAGGCTACGCCGACATGAAAGACCTGCACTTCGTCGTGTCGTCCGGAGTCTTTTTGCGAAATCTGCACCGCTGGTCGGCGCACGCAATGGTGTTTCTTGTATTCGCACACATGGCCAAGGTGTTTTACCGCGGCGCTTACCGGCCGCCGCGGGAGCTGAACTGGGTCGTCGGTGTGTGCCTCCTGCTGCTGACGCTTCTGGCCAGCTACACAGGCTACTTACTGCCCTGGGATCAATTATCGTACTGGGGCACGACGGTGGGATCGAGCATCATCTCATCCACTCCATTTATTGGTGAAAAGCTGCGCTTGATTCTTCTCGGTGGACACACTGTGAATGCGAACGCACTGCTGCGCTTTTATGTATTGCACGTCGTCATTCTGCCGCTGGCTGTCATTCTTCTCGTCGCGATCCATCTGTGGCGTTTGCACAAGGACGGTGGAATGTACATCGAGCATGAAAAGAATGTAGAGAAACCATGACGAGCGATCCCAGCGCGAGCCACGAAACAACCCTGCCCCAGCCAGTCGAGGAAGAAAAATCGATCCCCTACTGGGAGATGTTGTTTCGTGAAACGATCGCCATAGAGTTATTGGCGAGCGTCCTGGTTTGGATCGCGCTCTGGTGGAATGCGCCTTTGGAGCTGCTCGCCGATCCCCACCAAACTCCCAAGTTAGCCAAAGCGCCATGGTATTTCACCGGATTGCAGGAGCTGCTGCATTATTTCCCACCATTTGTCGCCGGCATCATTCTTCCCACGCTGATTGTCGTTGCTTTGATCGTGGTTCCTTTTTTCAACGTGAATATCAAGGACGAGAATCTTTGGGTTCACCACAAATTGCAGCGACTGATGATTCTGGGCATCATTCTCGCGGCGCTCACTGTGCTTCTGATTCGCTTTGATGCGTGGGATGCGCTGCTTCCTGTTTGGCTCATCGCTATTTTCATGGGGATCGCCGCGGCAAATAAAGGGCACCGCGATAGGGGATTTCGACGCTGGCTCAGCTCGAAGCCGCTCTCTTTCTGGATCATGACCTGGTTTCTGATGGAGGCGGTCGTTTTGACTTCCGTCGGCACATTTTTCCGGGGGCCAGGCTGGACCTGGATCTGGCCTTGGTGAATCCACGGAATGTTCGAGGGCTCATTGGTTGGATTCGCCGCGTTTTTTTTGGCGATCCGGCCCGCCGCTTTGCTTGGGTAAGCCTGCTGCTCACGCTTTCGCTTGCTGTGGCGCCGACGAAGGATTTTTTCAGGCAATGGCGCCATTATCAGCGGCAATACTTCAAGTTCGTCGAGAGTCGGCCGGACGCGACGGCGCTGCGCGGCCGCATGGTCAGCGGCATTCATCAGATTTGGCTCCCCGACCTGGGCGTAGTGGACCGCTGCACAACTTGCCATTTGGGAATCGCCGAACCGAGCCTTGCGGATGCTTCGGTACCCGAACCATTTCGCGCACACCCCCCGATTCCGCACGACGCGGAAAAATGGGGCTGCGTGGTCTGCCACCGCGGCCAAGGTTCGGCAACCGAAGTGGCGGCGGCCCACGAGACTACCGTTGCATGGGAACAGCCAATTCTTCCCATCCATTTCATTCAAGCCTCCTGCGGAACCTGCCACCGCGACGATCTTCCCCAAGCTCCACAACTCGACCGCGGACGCCAGTTGCTGGCGCGATTCGATTGCACAGGATGTCACAAGATCGCCGGCATCGACCGCCCGGCGATGCTCGGCCCAGACCTGACGGATATTGGCACCAAGGTGAGCCGTGAATGGCTTTACAAATGGCTCAAGGAACCTCGAACCATCACGGATGCGAACGGCAACGTAACTGTGGACGGCGTGGATTTCGGCGAGCCGCAGATGCCCACGTTTCGGCTGAGCGATCCGGAACTGCGGGAGCTTTCCGCATACTTGAGCACGCGAAGTGCGCATCCGATCCAGCCGTACCATTTCGACCCTCGAATTGTCGCCTCTTTGTCGAAGCGACCGGATGTCGCCGATCAAGGCGAAGCGCGTTTCCGGCAGATGTTCTGTTCCACTTGCCATTCGTTGGCCGTCACTCGCGCCGGGGAAACTTCGCTTATCGGCGGCGATATCGGGCCGGAATTGACCAAGATCGGCAGCAAGGTCAATCCCGATTGGCTCGCTGCTTGGCTGCGCAACCCGCAGCAGTATCTGCCGCACAGCCAGATGCCTCGCTACGAATGGTCGGATGCCGACCTCTACGAAGTGACGCGTTACATGGAAACGAAGCTGACTGATCCGGATTTGCTCGCGGATGTGCCCAAGCTTGGTTCACCGACAAAATCCGACATCGAGGCCGGGCGGCGCCTATTCGTTGATAAAGGTTGCGCGAGCTGCCATGTGACGGAAGGCCTTAGCCCGCAGGAGGATTTCGGTCCCGACCTTTCCGCGATCGGGGCCCGCAATATTTCCCAACTGGACTTCGGCCCAGCGAAGGTTCAGCCAACACTAATTGCTTATCTAAAGTCGAAGATCTCGAATCCGCTCTCTGTCAATCCGTCCGGGCGCATGCCGCAATATCACATGGACGCCGAGAGCCTAGATGCTGTGACCGCGGCTTTGCTGAGCTTAACGGGACCACCGGCAACCCGCGGAATGGAAAAATTGATCGTCGCGCGCCAGAAGCCGGAATTTCATCCCGCTGGCGAATTCGGAAAGCTCTACGAGCGCTATAAGTGTTACGCGTGTCACAAATTCAATGGCTTTGGCGGCACTCTTGCTCCTGACCTTTCTTATGAAGGGAGCCGCGCAATGCGGCAGTGGCTGATCCAGTTCATGGAGAATCCGCAAACTCTGCGGCCCACGCTCGTGCTTCGCATGCCGCAATTCAATATGCCGGAAAGTGATGCGGCCGTCTTTGCGGACTATTTTGAAACGGCGATGCAAAGCCCTGCCGTGGATGCCACATTGGACCGCAAGGAATTCACTCCAGCAATGGCAGCGGCCGGCAAGCAGCTCTACGAAAAAAAGTATCAGTGTCAGGCATGTCACACGATTGGTTCTGCCGGCGGATACGTGGGACCGAGTTTGGGCAACGCCGGCAACTGGCTGACGCCGGGATGGATTGAGGCATGGCTTCACAATCCGCAAGCACTCGTACCCGGAACGATTGAACCGAGACAGGCTTTCACCGCCGATGAAATTCAGGCTCTGACGGCTTACTTGCTGACTTTGAAGCAAAGTGGTCCCGCGACCGGTGCAGCAGCCGCGTCGAGCGCCAGGGGAACGAAATGAGAGCCGGCGCACTTCTGTTTTCGACGGCTCTTGGATTCGCCATACTCGCCGGCTGCGCCCATAAATCTGCACCCGTAAAAATCGATCCGTTGCAGAATGCTTATGGCTCGGAACCGGACTGGAATGATGCGCAGCGGATCATCCCGCTCAGCTACGAAGCGGCTCAAGGAAAGCAGATTTTCTACGAGCAATGTGTTTGGTGCCACGCAGACCAGACTCCTGCCGGGCCTTCGAATCGTTCCAATGTGACTCCAGCTCCGCCGCTATGGAACGACGGCGCGACTCTGAATTCGCTGAGCGACGCATTCCTCGAGAAATTCACTGCGCAGGGAGGCAGCGCCATGGGAAAATCGGCGATGATGCCGCCTTATGGTCAGACTTTGACGCCAGAGGAAATCCGTGCGGTCGTCGCATATGCGCGCGCGATTGCCGTACCCGCGCCTCAGGTGCCGTCCCGGCCGGGCCAGAAGTGAATGTGAGAGGGATTCATGAAATTTCGTGACGGCGTTCACAACTCTTGGAAACCGTTTCTCACTGTTGCTGCGGTTCTGCTCACGTGCGGCTCGACATTTGCTCAGGTAAGTCCGGCAGAAATCTTGAACCCCAGGCTGAAAGCGGCAGAGGCCAGGTATCTTCCGCAGCTCGAGTCGCTTCATCAGGCAATCGCTACGACGAAGTTCCCTTTTTCGTTTGCCCTCGCCCGCTACGTTCAATCCGAACCCAACAAACAAGCTTCCTTCGACTCGCGCGGTATCGAATTTGTTTATTTCCAGAATCGCGTGATCCTGAAAATCTCGGGAATATACGGCGCGGCATACAACGCGGATCAATTAACGCAAAACGAGCGTGCGTCGCGGATCTTTCGGGATGTAATCACCCCGATTCTTAGGCTCGTTGCCGAGCAGATTCCTCGCGATGTGGACTGCGATGACATCGGATTCGAAATCGTTTATCACGCGCACACATCCAGCAAGAATTATGATTATGAGGGAAAGGAAGTTCTCGCGGCCGTGCTCGACAGAGCTGATGCATTCGCACTTGTCAGCGCGTCTGAACGGGAACGGCAGGATATTCTGAATCGCTCCAGAATTTATGTGAATGGCAAGGATTTTGGATTGGCGCTCGACCAGCTTGACCCGTTTGACGTCGAAGCGCTTGCCCGCTCGGTTCCTGGCGGGACGGCCGCGTCTGTCTCGCGCGGTGCCGGAGCGGCTAGCTCATCCGCTACGAACCCGCCTGTCGCTTTTCCTGCTCCAGCCGGCGTGGTGGCCGACAAAATACCTCCGGCAGCCCCCGTGGCCGCCCCGGCTCCCCCTGCGGTGGCTCAGCCGCTTGCTGCCTCGCCTTCTGTGACCGCATCGCAGCCGGCCCGTATGCAAGCCGACGCCGAGCGACTGCAGTCTCAGTTCCAATCGCAACTCGATGCGCTGGTGAAGACCAACGGAACAGATTTTCATTTCGTTGATTATGCGCCGCCGTCTTTTGTCGTGTATCACAATAGGATTGTTCTTCAGTTTACGCTTCGCGATCCCGCGCAATTCCAAGCGAGCAGCAGTTCGATTTACAAGCGTGCGGCGCAGAGCTTCGATCTCTTTCTGGCGCCTCGGCTGAAAGCCCTGATGCAGAAATTGCCCTCGAATGACGAAATTGAGGCCATCGATTTCTCGGTTCTGCACCATCTTGGCGTTGAAAAAGAATCTTCGGAGGCGGCCGAGTTTATTTGTCCTGTAAAAGCGCTGCGATCGTTCACGGCAGACGAAATCACCAGTCAAGACTTGATCAATCAAAGCGTAGTCCTGGTGAATGGCGTCCGGATTGCCTTGAATTTGCAGGCCGTCGAATAAAACGGTTAGTGCAAGACGCTGCAATGAAGAGAACGATCGTCCGCCTCCTACTGGAAAGCTACAAATAGCACAACAGTTCCTCGATCGTATCGACGGGAGTTCTCTTTGCATCCCGCTCCAGCGACTTGATCACTAGATCCTTGAAGTCGAGACCTACAACGACCTTCCAACGTGACACACGTCACAGCAGCGTTATTACGGAATGCGCATAGTCAAAGACGGTGGCGGAGTGGCAGCAATGCAAAGAGACGAAAGAAATCTTCCGGAAGTTCTCGAAGGCGAGTTCAAATTCTCAGAGAATACGGTCGAAAAAACGGGCGGCCTCGGATTTTCACCCGTGCTTCTCGCCCCCGGAAGACGCAACGAAGACCAGAGATGCCAAGTAGACTACGATTCCCAGCCCGATTAAGGATGCCCCCACGAACGCGAAGAGCACAAACGAGAGCGGATGAAACCACAGAAGAGTTGCTATTTCTACGAGCAGCCCCAGGATGATTAGAGCGCTGGAAATTCGAAGCAACCACTTGAATTCAAGATTCCGGGATGTCATTGGCCGGGCCTCCAGAATTTTACATGATCCAGCGCGGCCACGTTGTGCACCGTGTCGTGACACCCGCTTGAAATGCACGACATCTGATTAGATTTGAGCGCATCCATGGCGGCGCTGTGGATGGCATTTCCCTCAAAGTCGCGAGCGCCCGCGTGGCAGTGCAGGCACTGGTTGTTGTTGTATCCGCCCGGAATCCGAATCGTCGCCGGTGGTGTACTCACGTACTGCATATAAATGCGCGTCAAGCCCCGCATCTTGTCTTTAAGGGGCCCGTATATGGAGTAATCGGCGTGACACGCGTAACAGGCCATATCCGCCGGAACCCTGTGGTTCTGAAAGTGCTGCGCGGGAATATAACTGGGGTCGTCGACATAAAGGCTATGGGCATAGGGCGCCATGGCGTGACAGGAGGTGCAAAATTGTGTTTGCTCGGAGCGCTGCATCTGGATGTTCATCCCCCCGGCAATGCAAAGGGCCGGAAGGACACATAGCCCAACAAAGGCGACGATTTTCCACCCAGCAGTCTTGGTTACAGAGGGTCGAATCAAAAAGATGCAGGCGAGTACGATGCTAAGAATGATTTGGGAAATGAGAATTTGAGTCACAAAGCTTCCTCGCGCTCGGGCAAGCTTTTCTTTTGGCCGGCTGAAACCCCTATTTCTTTTTTCCCAGGTCGCGGATGAAAGCCACCAACTGTTTGATCTGGTCGTCAGTTAGCTTTCCCTTGTACGCAGGCATCGTCTTGCCCATGCCGTTGGTGATAACGCCATTGAGATCCGCGTCCGTTTTTTTCTGGACTTCATCCGATCGCAGGTCTTTCGCGCCCAACTTTTTGCCCATTGTTGAACTGCCGCTTCCATCTGGCGCGTGGCACACAGCGCACTTGGTCTTATAGACGCTCGCTGCGTCATCCGCGCGCGTGACGGCACTGAATGCAAACAAGAATGCGACTGCGAGAAACAATGTCTTACCGATTCGAAGTGATAAATTCATCTAGCTCAACCTCCTTGATATGACGAACAATACCACACACTAGGCCTGCTCTCTCGCACGAAACCTAGAACAAATAACGTACTGAGAACGTGATGTTGTTCCCATTGAAATCCTGCAGCGGAAGCGGCGCCAGCCCGGTTGGGTTAGCCACGCCGTGATCGTTATATCCGTAGTAGTTCCACGCGGTCTTGTAGCTCAGCCCCTGATACAAATCAATCGTCAGACTCGCGGATGGTTTGAGATAGTTGAAATCGAGCGGGCCGGTGGGTTGGAGCGCGTTGAGGAAGAGCGTGTTCCCGCGAGCGATGGTTCCCGAGTACCCCAGAGCAGCGGTAACGCGTTTAACAGGCTTCCACATCATGTGGCCATAGGCGAAATGATCTGTGTTCGTGTAGAACGAAAGCGCGCCCAGGGGACCCGTCGCACCCGCTACAGGGCACGGAGTTGTGAATACAGTCGAGCCTGGCTCGGCAAAACAAATGTCAGTCTGAATGGAGATGTCCATATAGCTGTAGCCGAAGTCAACCCACAAACGGGAACTAGGCGCCAGAGTCGCGCCGAAGCTGTAGGTTCGGCCGTGCTCCAGATTGTTCACGGCGAGCACATTGTCGCGGTTTTCGTGAATGTCGATCGCGCCGACGATCGTCGCCCATTGCTTCGGTGTGTAGGTCGCATGGATCTTATAGCTTTGGATTTGCCTGGGGCTTATCCGTGTAAAGGAAGTGTCGTTGTATCCGAACATGAAGTCTGCGCCGATCCGAAAAGTGTCAGTGGGGCGCGCCGAGATACCCAAGAGGAGGGCGTTTTCGTGGATGTCGGTGAGATTTCGAGAAGTATCGTTGCCTGCCTCGGGTGTTGGAGCAGTGATCGAGCCCTCGAAGATTGAGCCGTCCGGATTCATCGCACACACGGCGGGCAGAGCGCCTCCGACCAACGCGCAATCCCCGCGCGCGGCGAGAAAATCATTCCCCGCATTTCCCGTGGCCCCTCCGGGGAAATAAATCTCGCTTGTATCAAATGTGGCGCTGAAATCGGAGATCGTCCGATCCGTGTACACGTACCCAATGTGTGCGTCAAGTCGCGGCGCAATCTCGTATTGGACCTCAATGGTATTTGTCTTCAGGTTCTGCCCCAGAAATCGTGACACTAATTCGTTCGTTACATCGGCCAGTGATCCGGAGGCATGCTGCGGGCAGTTCGGGCCATTGTAGGGAGCGGTGGGGCAAACCGTGGCGAAGTTTGCCGGGTTGACCTGTGCAATCGGAAGCAACAGGCCAGCTTGCCCCGGCCCTGCTGGAGGTGTGGCAAAGAGATTTGTATTGGCCGTGGCCCACATGCTCGGAATGCGCCAGTTGTCGTATCGAAATTCATCAACAATGTGGAGCCGTTCGGTTACGCGATAATCCCCGGCCCAATCCGCGTTTACGGAGATACGCTTGGCGTTTGCTGGCCCCGCGGTGGTACTCCCTCGACTGACGGTCCGGCTGGTCCAGCTGTTTGCGACTTCGTTGAAATCGAGAGTCGAATTGGTGTCACTGCTATAGCCGAGCGAACCGGACATTACGAGGTTTTTGAAATAACTGGACTGAAAGCCAAGGCGTTCGGTGGGAAACGAACCGCGGGGACGGCCTACTCGGCTATAGGCCAGAAATCCATTGCAATTCGCGTTCGCCGTCGGAGGCGTTGTGGTGGCGTTCGTCACCGGACTTGCGCAGGGCGTGTTGCCTTTCGTATTGAAGATAATTCCCAAGTCGGCAGGCGTGCCGTCGGAAAGCACAAATGGGAAATTCTGATCGGTTACCGTGTTGTCTTGCTTGAAGTAGCTCAGCAGCTCGTCGAAAGAGACGGTCGTTTTGGGTAAAAAGCGATAGTCCACTCCAAGACGATACGCGTTCGTCGTGTATCGGAAGGTCTCAGCCAACAGAGGTTCCGTTCCGCTATCGAGAGTGGTGAACCCCGGGCCTTCGTTGACGTTCCGGGAATAGCCCAGCCGGAAACGCAGCCGAGACTCCGGAAGCAGCGTGAGATCGTAATCCTCCATCCGCCGCACCAAGTTCAGGGAGTGCGGCGAACCGATAATGGCGAGAGCGGGAACTGAACTTGCCGGGTTCAGCGGATTCGCCAGCAGATTGTAGTTCCAGAAATTCTTGTCCCGCCGGAACATCGCGCGGAAGTCGTACAACTTGTTCTTTTCGATGCGCAGTCGCGTCACGTTATTCGGATCACCGCCGTATCCGAAGTTGCTGAACGTAAGGCTGTCGAAAAAGAAGCCTTTATGGTCCACCGAACGCATATCCAGCGTGTAATCGAACAGCCGAAAGCCGGAGCCGAGGTTCTCAAACGTATCGTAATTTCCTATGTTCCCATTGATGGAACTGTCTCGGTAGCCGAATTCAATGCTCTGTCGAACGTTGTAATCCCCCGATTTCATTCCTTCGTCGGAAGACGTCGAGTCTGCCTGCTGAGCGGCCTGCTGAGTCTGCTGCGCGTGCACGGGACAGGCGAAGAACAACGCGGCAACCAGAAACGTCCAGCCCAGTGCGGATTCCGCAATTCGAATTCTCATGGAATGTCACCCCACGATCCCCTGCGGCTTCGATTCACTGCGTGTTCGCCGATGTCACATCGCGAGCGCATTTCGCGTCCTATTTGAAAAAGTCCTTGTCAAAGTTCGAACCATGAATTTGCGTGTGGCATAGCGTGCAAGCCTGGAATTGAGCTGCCTGATTATGAAACGAAGGTGCCCCAGGCGCGTTTGCGAACGATGTCGTATGGCACTGGAGGCACAGCAGGTTGACGTTGCTCAGTTTCATCAGGTGAGGATTCGGGGAGCCGTGCGGAGTGTGGCATGTCGCGCAGCCTTCCACTTTCACAACTTCGTGCTCGAAGACGAACGGTCCCTGCTTGTCCGCATGGCACTTATAGCAAATGGCATCTTGCGCGGCTGAAGTGCGAAGCTGGTGCGGCCCCGACGTTCCATGGGGATTGTGACAGTCGGTGCACTGAACCAGGCCTTCATTCACGCGATGGTGAAACGGCATGGCAAACTGCGCCTTTTGCTGCAAGTGGCACGAATAACAAAGTTCCGGCTGCGACTTGACCAACAGAAACTCAGCCTGTTTCGCATGGTGGGGAGAATGGCACGAAGTGCAGGACACATCATTCTTGGCATGCAGGGAGTTGATTGCATGCATGTGTTGCGTGCCGGAAGCGTGGCAGACCAGACAGCGCTGGTTGATGTCTCTTGCCGATGCCTTTTCGAATAGGAAGAGCTTCGATGTGTCGCTGGGGTCCGCAACGTGGCTTGCCGCCGCGCCGTGGCAGGCCTCACAGCCCTCGTGAGACGGGCCTTCCCTCGTGTTCAGCGTCGTCTTCCAGTGCGGAGAATTCTCCCAGGACTTGTACTCGTCCTCATGGCAAGTCTTGCAAGCTTCCGCACCGGCGTAATCAGAGGATTTCGTTTCAGGTTTGCTGGACGCGCTCTTTTCTTGCACTGCCGCCGGATGCGAATCGGTGCTCGCCGAAGTTTCTGGTGGCTGCGCCAACACAAAAGCCGATAACAGGCCGAGCGTAACGAATAAGCCCGACATTTTCGAAAGCGCGAAAGCTCGCATCGAACTTCCCCCGATCTCTGCCGCCACGAAGCCACCCGCCTTAAACGGGCCGGAGTAAATTAGAATTCAGTCCCGTGTAGAGTATGGCCGAAACATTCTAATTTCTGAGCAATATGGGACAGATTTAGCCTTTTTCTTAAAATCGCAGCCCTTTGCCCGCGGCATAAACCCAAACTGTATTACCGTTAATGCAACAAATGGTCGCGGTATATTGGAGACCGTGCAATATAGCCTCAAAACTTCCTCCCTGTTACTCAAAGAAACAAATCACGATCCTGTCTCGAGAACTTGCGTGAGATTCTGTCTCTTACCGTTCGTCCACATGTCGCTCTGAGTCTGCTTCGAGTCCTCTATCTCGGAAGTGACAACAGTTACCATCCAACGTGACGCACGTCACAGCAGTGTTATTGGTGAATGCGCATAGTCAAGAACGGGTGGGTGGAGGGGTAGTTATGCAAAAAGATGAGAGGGATCTTCTGGAAGTTCTCAAAGACGAAGTCAAATTCTTGGAGAGTGGCGGATATGCGCGTTCGCCCGGCGCGTCGTGGAGACCAATTTTTATTTTCGAAGATTCTCCCGCGTGCATGAATCACGACCACACGAATGATCCGGAATCGTGCAGCGACTGCGTGCTGATGCAACTTGTGCCGCCCGAGCTTCGCTCCGCTCCAGTGCCATGCAGGCACATCCCGCTCAATGCTGCCGGAGAGACGCTCGATTCGCTGTATCAATATGGTGATGAACACGAGATTGAAGAGACGGTTATCAAATGGCTGCAAGCCACAATCTCCCAGTTGGAAGAAGAGCGAAGAGTTTTTCGCGGCGCTGAAGGCAGGTCGGCGATTCCGGAAGGGAATGCGATGAAGGGAGCCGCGCTATTTCAGAATGTTCGCGCAAAGTGTGCGAATCCTGCGTGCCCGGCTCAATTTCACTGGATCGGTGGCGGGAAGTTCTTCCGCTTCCACTTTGATCCCGATGCGAAAAATGAAAATGAGCTCGCCGCGGGCTCATCAGGCCGCCTTGTAAACGTGAAACATTTCTGGCTTTGTGAACGTTGCTCCAGCATTTTCAGGCTCGTATATGAAAAAGACTCGGGCGTCATTCTAAAGCTGCTTGGGACCGACTTCGTGATAGACGAAGCGAACAAAGTGTTGAAGGCAGCGTCTTAGCTCGCTTTCAAAACAGCTGAACCAACGCAATTCCCGCAAGAACTCCTCTACATTGATTAGAGCTGCGTCACGCATTACAGCGCGATCGGGCGTTACAACTCCGGGTGTGGTTCGAGAACATAGTTCGCGCGTGAGGCGCGCTCGTTTTTCTTGCCAGCGTGTCGTTTTGCACTGCGTTGCTTCTTCTTGGTTGCGGCGATTCGGCTCTTGCTCTTCCTCGTGGGGTCATTCTTTGCCATTTCTCCCTCCTCGCATTTCTCGGAAGTGCTGTTATTTCATGGACTCAGGCGAGTGTTGCGCCCTATTGTGGCCTGATTTGTATCACGCGCGGCTAGGAGCGCCCGTGACGTAGCTCACGTTTGCAGGTGACCTTCGTCACCGCCTTGCTTATTGCTTCGGACTATTTTTAGTTTACGCGGGAGGTGAGACCATGAAGGCAATCGAAGCAGGCATGCGAATCACTTTGAAGAATATATTGTTCCTTACTGATTTCTCTGAGCCCTCTGAAGTGGCTTTGCCGTTTGCAGTCGAAATTGCGCGGGCCTATGGAGCCAAGACGTTTGCGTTGCATGTCCTGCGCCCCGATCCGTTGCTCTATTCAACACCCGCGTCGGTTGCTATCGCCACGGAGGCGCAGGAGGAAAGAGCAAAAGCGGAAATGCAGCGGATCGGCTCGCATCTCGCCGGCATGCCACACGAAACGATGATGGAATGGGGGATCGGAATGTGGCCGACAATTGCGAGGGCGATCAAAGACAATCATATTGACCTTCTCGTGCTCGGAACGCATGGCCGCACGGGTGCAGAAAAGCTTCTGCTCGGCTCGGTTGCCGAGGAAATCTTCCGCCGTTCACCGGTACCCGTGCTTACGGTCGGCCCCGAAGTGTCCAAAGGTGTGCATACCGGCGCGCGGTTTCATCGCGTTCTTTTCGCGACGGACTTTTCATCTCATTCGCTGGCCGCATGGCCTTACGCGCTTTCTTTCGCACAGGAGAACCAGGCGCGGCTCGTCCTGCTCCATGTCGCACCCAAGGCCAATGACAAAGAGGAGTTCGGCGAAATCTCTGCTAGCAGTCCGCTGGTTCGACTCAACGCCCTGCTTGAAAAAGACGCGGGTCTCTGGTGCCATCCCGAGGCCGCCGTGGAGTACGGTGACCCTGGTACCGGGATTCTCGAGACGGCCAAAGAGCGCGGTGTGGATTTGATTGTTCTGGGTATCCGAAACACTGCCGATCACCTGGGCGCGGCAACGCACCTCGAGCGTGCCACGGCGCATAAAGTTGTTGCGCACGCGCGATGCCCCGTCCTCACAGTGCGCGAGTAGAGGAGAAGCCACATAGAGTGTCATTGTGCAAGCTGGGAAAACAACGTAGGTGGACTTTCAATTCGATTCACCGGCCTCTGGAAGAGTTTCTGGACTGCCAGAAGGGGTTGCGTGGGTTTGCATGCCAAAACGGGGGAGCGATTCGGGGGAGTAGCAGTTCCGAGTTCAGACAAATGACTTATGACTACAACACATTCCGCGGAGTTCTTTTGGATTCTGCGACTTGATAAATTCGATCCCCACCGCCCTACCAAACCTCAGTGAAACAAAGATTTTTACGCCGCTGAGTCAGCAACTCGAGGCTCATGGACCATCGCATTCAGAAACGGACTCGCCTGGTTTCGTTGTTATCGCTCCCGCATTTAAAATGGCCGGCTCTTCCCACAGTAGCGACATTGGGCAAAAATGGCTTCCCGGTTTGTCAGCTCAAATTCCGAGCATGTTGATTTGCAGCTTCTTGTAACCGTGCTCGACCGCCCACAAATCCAAAGGAATTGTCGCCAGCTCATCCACAATCGGAACGGCCAGCCCTGTCTTCGTCAGGTCGATGCTCTTCAGGTAGGTGTGGCAGGTGTCGCAAACGTCCACGCGGACGTGGCTGATTTCCGGCGCGGAAT